>ENA-OBLH01000035-OBLH01000035.1-metagenomes-genome-assembly--contig:-NODE-35-length-47161-cov-4.83847_pt1 | contig 47161 bp, 47 predicted proteins | sample MGYA00153382_OBLH01 | MGnify analysis MGYA00153382
ACCACCACTCCTCGATTCCGCTGCGCTGCGTCTAGGCTACACAAGCTAAACCGCTCTACCAACAAGAAGTTTAAAGACGATTGCCATGCACAAACCGTAGGCACCACCAATGCCTACAGCACCAAAAGCTTGTTCGAGAATCACGATTACGGATTGAAAATGACCGCTTAGAAGCGCGTCCGACAAAACCAAAGCGTGAATTGCGAACGGTATCACCGCTCCACATACAGCCCCGCTCACAAGCACTGTCAACCAACGAATTCCGAACTTTCTCTTTACCAATGCGTATAGCGGAACCGTGATGAACAGCAAAACCAAATAACCTGCGATCAAGACGATCCCAACCGTCAATGTCGGTGCAAACCATCCATACCCGTTCATCGTCAGCGACAGCGCCCAAAGCAACAACGCCGAAACGGCTGGCGTCACGCTTAGCGAAACTATCTCGTGGGGAGACAAACGGTGCGATTTATCGATCATTGTTTTCGACGAGCGCGTAGCGAGCGGACCGAGGTTTAGGCGGAGGGCGAGGCCGCGTACGGACGTACGCTAGGAGCCCTTCAACGACGAGATCGGCGGTTTTCCGAAAGTCCGGCAGTAGCGCTTACTCCATCTCCGCCTTAGCCGCTGCCACATCCAGACATTCCATAGCATCCTTGGGCTCAGAAGCCGCAGCCTCAGCGTAAAGCGCCTCAACATCCTTCATCTTCTTGTCGCCAAACAGCTTGTAAAGCCCGTCAGCTTTTTCTGTGCGGGCAACGGCTGATTCGGGGTTGAGTTTTAGCGCTTTGTCGTAGTTTTCGACGGCAGCTTCCTTGCTGACGCCGTAGGTCATTTTGCCGATCATGCTGCCTACTTTTTCGATGACTTCGGCGTTGAAGGTGCCAAGAGCAATGTGCGCATCGGCGTGCTTCGGTTCCAACTTCAGCGCGGTGTTGAGCGCGCTGCTGACCTTGCCGCCGATGCCTTGGGTCAGCGCCTTGGCGACGCCGATCAGTTGGCCGTAGCGGCCTAGCGCGTAGGCTGCGAGGTAGTACGCGTTGGCGTTTTTCTTCTGTGCGGCTTGCAGTTCTTCGCAGCGGGCGGCGACCTCTTCATACGCCTTTTGTTTCTTAGCGTCGCTGGTTTCGAGATAGTTGTTGTAGACGCAGGCGGCCTTGTTGGCGGCGTTGTAGCCGTCGAGACCGGCGGCAAGACCCGCCTCGTACGCGCTCTCAAAATCACCGGCGTGATAAAGACGCCAGGCTTCTTCTACGGACTTGTCCGCAGGGAACGGTTCAGCGTCGCCTTTGTGCAAGCGCGCCCAGTTTTTCTTGAGGGCAGCGCCGTCGTAAACAAACGCTGCGTTGTCGTGCGGGGATGCGGCCCAGCCGCCTTTTTTTGCCATGAGTCTCTCCTTGATTTTTTATCGGTATTCGGCTGCGAGCTTTTCAAACAACAAGCGTGCGTCGCCATGCAAATACGGCGCGAGCAGCACCATCACCTGAAACACGCCCTGACCCATGGCGTTAGCCTCGTCGAGCTTCCTCGGGTTCATCACGTACGAGTACGAATGCCAGTAGGTGGCGAGCATGACGAGGTTGGTGGAGACGGCTTGAATTTCGCCGTCGGTGGCCTTCAGCTCATCAATTGAGCGCATCTCGGTCATTAGGCGCACGGTGTTTTTTTGCGCGTTTTGCAGGATGGTTTTGAAGTGCGTTTCGATGATGCGATTTTTCGACAGCAGGTCGTTCAAATCGCGGTAGATGAAACGGTATTTCCAGATTTTTTCGAACAGCAAATGCAGCCAAAACCAGGTGTCCTCGACGTTCGCTTGCCGGTCTTTGCCAATGGCAAACAGCTCGTCCAGCTCGCGCTCAAACTGAGCAAAAATTTTGGTGACGATTTCGTCTTTGCTGCGGTAGTGGTAATACAGATTACCGGGCGAAATGTTCATTTCGTCAGCAATCGCATTGGTCGTCACGTTCGGCTCGCCGAACGAGTTGAACATGCTGAGCGACACCTCGAGAATGCGCTCTTTAGTTCGCCGGGGCGCTTTACGCTCCATTTTTAGACTCCATCCATTTCTTCCTCTGCGCCTATTGTGGAGGAAGTGATGGAGCGGCGCAAGAAATTAGAGTGACGGCAGCAGCTTTTCTGTAAATTCGCCATTTCACGTGGGCTAAGCGCGTAAATCGACTCAAGTCGATAAGTTAACTTTTGTGCCGCCAAGCCCACGTTAAATGGGCGCTTTACCTAAAAGCTGTGATAGTTCTATCCTGTGGTGTGCGCTTTCCGCACCCTCACTCTCGCACACCAACCAATATCGTTTCAGCGACGGTGGGTGCGCGAAGCGAACCCTATGTCGATGCGAGAACTAGCGCAGCAAAGCAACCTCAAGTTCGTCCAGTGTTTGCACCAGCTTTGATGCTGCAGCGCCGGTGACTCCGCGTGAGAAACGACGCGCGGTGGGCAACAGTTTTCTGCTTGAGTCTTCCAGCGCCCGCATGTTGAGTTTGATGCCGTATTGCGCAAATTCAGTGCTCAACACGTCGGCGCGCGCCAGCAGTTGCGCACGGGTATGTTGATACGCATGCTCGGCGAGACGGCGGCGATTGCCGTAACTGAACAGGTTCGAGAAAAACAGATCCGCGTCGCCCTTGGACGGCTCCAGAACGATGAGTTTTGAGTCGGGATAGCTGGTTGCGTAGCTGGTGATGCTCTTCTCGAGCCGTGAATGAATCAACGCACGAAAGGTTTGCGACAACACGGTCGGCAAGCCACGCTCGACCAGATGTGATTGGGCTCTAGCGGCGACGGTGCTGTTGAACGGCACCAGCGGATTGACGCAGATGACGAGCTTTGCTCCCGCGTTGAGCGCGCTCGATGCGTGCAGCGTTTTGTTCAACGCGCCGTCGACATAATGCCGCGCGCCGATCTTCACTGGCGTGTACATGCCGGGCAACGAGCTGCTGGCCTGCACCGCCTGCGAGATCGGCACGTGGTTCATCGCGGCAGAGCCGAACTCCACCGTTTCGCCCGAATCGAGGTCGGTGGCGATCAGAAAGAGTTTGCTTTTTAGTTCGCGAAAATCGTTGCTGCGACCCGGTTTGGAAAGCAGCGTTCGCATCGCGCGCTCGATCGCGCGATTGTCGAACAGTCCTGTCGGAATCACTGCGCTTAGACGTTGCAATTCGGCGAGTGCACGGCTCGGTTTGAGCGAGCGCACGCTGGCCCACATCGCAGCCAGTAACGTGGTGGGAACGAGCGCGAGGCGGGAGGCGTATTCGCCTACGGCAGGACGCATGAACACGCCCGGGGCGAGCGCGTCGCCGTCCGCGCCTTCGTTTTCGATGAATAGCTGCACCATCTCGCGCGGCGTGATGCCATTGGCAAGGCCCGCCGTCACGAACGCACCGGCGCTGACGCCTACGTACGAATGCAGACGCGTGAAGTCGAGCGTGGGCAGCGCATCGTGCAGCGCAGCAAGCGCGCCGACTTCGTACACCGCGCCGAGCGGGCCGCCACCGGCGAGGGCCAGGGCGATGGGTGGGGTGTCGTGCATGGCGTTCGGCTTAACGTTTGGCTGATTCATGGTGTTGCGGGATCGGGGCGTGTACAGAAGCATAACCACACCCGCCGTCATCCTCGCGCAAGCGGGGACCCCGCAGGGTGGCTGCACGTGGGACATTTGATCGGACGCGTTGCGTGATGTACGTTCTGGATTCCCGCTTCGCGAGAATGACGGCAGACAAAAGGTAATCGTGTAACCGTAGATAGAAAAACGACCACCGAAGTGGCCGTTCAAAATTCAGAACTTGCAAATTAACCCGGAGGAGGAGGAACGCAAGCCCTGAAAAAACTATGGCGGCGCGTACTTACTTAGCAGCCGCTTTCTTGGCAGCAGGCTTGCGTGCCGCTGGTTTCGCAGCAACAGGTTTGGCCGCAGCAGGTTTTGCGACCGCAGGCTTGGTAACCGCAGGCTTGGCAACTGCCGCAGCTTTAGCAGCCACAGGCGCTTTACCAGCGCTGAGCTTTTGAACCATCTTGGTCAGCTCTTCGACGCGCGTCGTGAGCTTGGTGATGTCGGCCTTGGTGGGCACGCCCAGACGGCCCACAGCGCGGCCTACGCGGTCTTCAAACACGGTTTCCAGACGATCCCATGCGCCGGCCGCTTTGCTGGTGGCTTCGGTGATCTTGCCGGAGACTTCGTTGGTCACATCAGACACTTGATTGTCAGCAAACTTGCGGAATTTCTTTTGCAGGCCTGTGCCTTCTTTAACGAGCGCTTCAAACACTTTGGAACCTTCTTCTTGAGCTTTGGAGAATGCACCGAGACCGGCCAACCAGATGTGGCTTGACGATTCTTTAACCGTGGCGAGCAGATTGCTGTCTGCTTTGCTCGAATCGGCGGCGGCGGCTTTGCTGAACTTCTTGACCATTTGATTTTTCCCTGTGTGTTGAAAAGTTTCGATGCATGAACTTTATGCGTCGGCCATAGAGTGCGCTCCCTAGAAACCCGCTATTTCCCTAGGAAAATCGCTCTAGAATGAATTGGGAGCAGTTAACGCAACAGCGGGGACACCACAGCTGATGCAGGAAACAAATCAAGGCAAGGAGGCCACATGACTTACTTCGTAACCGGCGCGTCCGGATTCATCGGCAAGCGTCTCGTCAAGAAATTGCTGGGCCGCAAAAACACCACCGTCTATTTTTTGATTCGCGCCGAGAGCAAGAAGAAAGTAGACAAGATGATGTCGTTCTGGGGCGATGACGCCACCAAGCGCTGTATCCCGATTGTCGGGGATCTGGCGAAGCCGGGCCTCGGTTTGTCGGCTGCCGACAAGACCAAAATCAAAGGCAAGATCAAGCATTTCTTCCACCTCGCAGCCATGTACGATATGAAGGCGAGCGAGGCGGACAATCACACCGCCAACGTCATCGGTACACAAAACGCGATCACGCTTGCCAATGAAATCAAGGCGGGGCTGTTTCATCACATGAGCTCGATTGCCGTGGCTGGCAATTACGAAGGCGTGTTCCGTGAAGACATGTTCAACGAGGCGAAGGATTACCTCGACCATCCGTACATGCAGACCAAGCACGAGAGCGAGCAGCACGTGCGCGACAACGCCGCCATGCCATGGCGTGTGTATCGTCCGGGCGTGGTGCTGGGTGACAGCAAAACTGGCGAGATCGACAAGATCGACGGGCCGTATTACTTCTTCAAGCTGCTGCAAAAAATGCGTGCGATTCTGCCGCCATGGATGCCGGCGCTCGGCATCGAGGGCGGGCGCATGAACATGGTGCCGGTGGACTTTGTCGTTGACGCGACCGATCACATTGCGCACGCAGCAGGACACAACAAGAAAGCGTTTCATCTGACTGATCCTGCGCCGCTACGCATCGGGGACTCGCTGAATATTTTTGCCCGTGCCGCGCATGCGCCACAGATGGCGTTGCGCATCAACGCGGCCCTCTTCGGCTTTATTCCGCAGAGCGTGATGAAGGGCATGATGAGCCTGCCGCCGGTGCGCCGCATCAAGAACGCGGTGATGAAAGATTTGGGCATCCCGGACGACACGCTGTCATTCATCAACTATCCCGTGCGGTTCGATTGCCGCGAGACGCTGAAGGCGCTCGAAGGCACCAAGATCGCGGTGCCTGCGCTGGAAGACTACGCATACAAGCTGTGGGATTACTGGGAGCGCAATCTTGATCCCGATCTGTTCATCGATTACACGTTGAAGGGCCAGATTGCTGGCAAGGTGATTTTGATTACCGGTGGCACCTCAGGCATCGGTCAGGCCACTGCGTTGAAGCTCGCAGATTGTGGAACGGCGAAAGCGATCATCGTCTGTGGTCGTGATCAGGAGAAGATTGACGAGACTCTGAAGCTCGCGAAAAAGCGTGGCGTAAAAGTGTTGGCGTATCAGGCTGACGTCGCTGATGAAGCGAGCTGTGCGGCGTTCGTCAAAACTCTGGAAGAGAAGCACGGTGGCGTGGACATTCTGGTGAACAACGCCGGTCGCTCAATCCGTCGCGCGCTGGAGGCGAGCTACGACCGTTTCCACGATTTCGGTCGCACGATGGACGTGAATTACTTCGGTGCGCTGCGCATTACGATGGGCGTATTGCCCGGTATGACGGCGAAGAAAAAGGGCCACGTCATCAACATCAGCTCGATTGGCGTGCTGACTAACGCGCCACGCTTCTCGGCGTACGTGGCCTCGAAGGCCGCGCTTGACGCATGGACACGCTGCGCGAGTTCGGAATACAGTGATCGAGGCGTGAGCTTCACCACGATCAACATGCCGTTGGTGAAGACGCCGATGATTGCGCCGACCGCGATTTACAACAACGTACCGACACTGGATCCGGATGAAGCCGCCGACATGATCATTCGCGCCATCGTCTACAAGCCTGTGCGCATTGCCACACGCTTGGGTATCGCAGGACAAGTGTTGCACGCCGTCGCACCGAAAATCGCGCAGATTGTGATGAACACCAGCTTCAGAATGTTTGGTGATTCCGAAGCCGCGAAGGGCAAGAAGAACGAAGTCGTCGGACCATCCACAGATCAACTCGCGTTGTCGAATTTGATGCGCGGCATTCACCTGTAGCAACATGCAAATTGGTCGTAACAGCTTAACGCTGAAACGTCCAATTTATGTGGGCATGGCGGATGTTTGTGCTTTAAGTCGACTTCAGATGTTTTCGCGAGCTAGCCCGCATCTCTCATCCAAGAGACGAAAAAAGCTGCTGATTGCACAGAAAGTGTTGCTTAGAGGGAACGATTCGCGACAAATCAGCAAAATCGGCGTCATTTCCTCTATGCAGCGCGATTGAAATCGTCTTAAATCGTGTTGAACTTTTCATTGCACGCCAGAGCGAAATCAGGGCAGCAACCATCGAAGTTCCAAGCCACTTGTGTGTTCCACGATCCGAATGTTTAATCGATTGAATTCAAGGAGAATCAAACCATGGCAGCCGCCAAAAAGCCAGCAGCAAAACCCGCAGCCAAAAAGCCAGCAGCGAAAGCGCCAGCAGCAAAAAAACCAGCCGCTAAAGCAGCTGCTGTAAAGCCTGCGGCCAAGAAGCCTGCAGCCAAAGCACCAGCCGCGAAAAAGCCAGCTGCTAAAGCTGCAGCCAAGCCGGCAGCGAAGAAACCAGCCGCCGCGAAAAAGCCAGCCGCCAAGCGCGCGCCAAGCGCCGCATTCATGAAGCCAATGACCCCATCAACGATCCTCGCTGCGGTCGTGGGTGCCATGCCACTGCCACGCACGGAAGTCACCAAAAAGGTGTGGGACTACATCAAAAAGCACAGCCTGCAAGACGCCGTCAATCGTCGCATGATCAACGCCGACACCAATCTGCGCGCGATCTTCGGCAAGGCTCAAGTCTCGATGTTTGAGATGACCAAGCTGATTTCGAACCAACTGAAGTAACCCCGCGACGAGCGTTGCTCGTGTGTGAAAAACCGGCCATGCGCCGGTTCTTTTTCGTCGTCAATGTTCGCAAATGTTTCGTAAGTGATCGTCCTACACGCGATGCAGATGCGCGCCGATAGCCGGATCACGATGCCAGAAATACATTGCATTTGTGATGCGCTGAATCCCTCCCCGGCGCATCACATCTCTTATCCATTGCAACAGGACATTTAGCTATGAACAAAGACCAAATTGAAGGTCGCTTCGAACAGGCCAAAGGCAAAGTCGCTGAGGTGACTGGCAAGGTGATCGACAACGACAAAATGAAAGCTGAAGGCAAAGCCGATCAAATCGCAGGCAAAGTGCAAGCGAACTTTGGCGATGCCAAGGAAGCGGTCAAAGACAAAGCCAAAAACATCATCGACAAGATCTAGTAGCGACGCGCAGCAGTGAGAGGCAGGCCACCGTCGTGTCAATAGACATCGGTCGTGAATCGCTGCCAGTTCGCCAAAAAAGCTTCTGAAACATTGGCGTACGCGGCGTCGAAACACGCTGACCGTTGGCAGGAGAAACTCCTTCACTATCCCTAAGGACTCATCATGTTGACTGCAAAAGTACGCACCCCACACATCCCCTTCGGCGCAGTGCTGGCCTCATGCGCGTTGGCAGCGTTGCCGTTGTTAGCGGCTTGCGATAGCGCAGACTCTTCTAAGACCGTTGGCCAAAGGCTGGATAGCGCTGTTGCCAAAACCGAGCAAGCCGCGACCGATGTTAAGGACGCGACCAAGGCAACCGTTGAATCGGCAAGCGCTGCGTTACGCGAGGGCGCGGATCAAGCCAAAACTGCCGCAACCAAAGCGTCCGATAGCGTCACGTTCAACAGCGAAGACACCGCGATCACGGCCTCTGTTGCCGCAGGGCTAATCAAAGATCCGGATTTGAGCGCACTCAAAATTGACATCGATACAAAAAAAGGCGTCGTGAGTTTGTACGGCCCCGCGCCGTCTGAAGCGGCACGTATGCGCGCGACAGATATCGCAAAAGCGGTTAAAGGCGTGTCGGGCGTCGACAACAAATTGACGGTTAAGACGAGCTAAGCCTAAAGCTGTCAATCAACGGCAGAAGTCGCCCCTTTGCATGACAAGGCGAGCATCGTCGCGCGCAGTGGACATGATCTTTTGCACTGTTCGAAAAATGTTCGGCTGGGCGCGGCTCGGTACTCCGCTTTCGCAGCGCACTAACTCAGTGCCTATGTACATGGTGCGCATCAGGCACATGGGGATGAGAGTGCGCGAGCGGTCGATGCTCGTGCGGATGCGCATGTTGCGTAACTGACGGTATCTCCTCGTCGTGCGGGTGATCGTGGTGATCATCGCCCGTTCCATGGGCGTGCCCGTGCGAATGCAACGAGGCCTTGTGCTCATGGTGGTGGCTGTGCTGTTCAGACAAGTGCAACCAGACGCCGAGCGCCATGAGCGTGCCCGCCAATACCAGCGACGTCGTCACCGGCTCTCCGAGTAATAGCACCGATAGGGTTGCTCCAAAAAAGGGAGCCACAGCAAAGTAGGCACCCGCCCGGGCAGTACCCACGTGACGCAAGGCAAGAATAAACAGCACCAAGCTGACGCCGTAGCACGCAAAACCCAACACGGCTGCCGAGCCGACAACGAAGAAAGACGGCACGGTTGCCCCCAGCGCCAGCGCAATGACCAGATTGGTGGTGCCCGCCACCAGCCCCTTGACCATCGCGACGAAGGACGCATCCGTCAATGCGACTTTGCGCGTGAAATTGTTGTCGAGCGCCCAACCCAGGCAAGCGCCAACAATTGCTAGCGCCGATAGCCAGCTACTGCCTGCGGTTTCACCCCAGCCGAGCACGACGCCACCGACCACGATACAGACAAGGCCAAGCGCTACCCTTCGATCCACGTTCTCCTTGAAGACGACCCAGGCAACCACTGCGGTGAGTACGGCCTCAGCGTTGAGTAGCAATGAAGCGCCCGAGCCAGACATGCCACGCAGACCGAATACGAGTAACACTGGCGCGACGATGCCGCCCAGTAGCACCGCGAGCAGCATCCAGCGCCAGTCGTGCAGAGACAGCTTTGGCGTGGGTGAGCGTCGCGCGAGTCGCACAAACCATAGACCGATTCCGGAGCCAAGGTAGAGCACGGCAGCGAGCAGCCATGGATCCATTTGTTCCAGCAACAACTTGGCCAACGGTGTGCTCGCGCCGAACAAAGCTGCAGCCACGAACGCACTCAAAACACCAGACTGGGCAATGCGATGGATAAACATATCAATCAATGCACCGCGTCGCATGCACACGCTTCGCCATGCGCCGCAGAGACAAGCTCATGCAGGATGCCGCAATCCTGTGTCGAATGCGGTGAACTGCACTTACGACGCAAGGCAGTGAGTTGCTTTTCAAGGGCTCGCATGCTCTTTAGCCGTGCCTTCACCCGGCCGATCTGCGCGTCCACCAACACGTTGATGTCGGCACAGTCAGATGCCGGTTGATCTACAAAATTCAGCAATCGTGTGACGTCCACCAGCGGCATGTCAAGCGCGCGGCAGTGGCGGACAAATGCCAGTCGTTCAAGATGCGTCTTGCCATAGGTTCGGTAGCCATTGGCCTCGCGGGCGGGCGGTGGCAGCAAACGCAACTTCTCGTAATAGCGAACCGTCTCGACGTCAACGCCGGTAAGCTCCGCAAGTTCGCCTATGCGCATTGCTGCCTTTTATTCCATTTCTAATTCAATGAGAGACTAGGCGCGACGACGCAGACAGTGCGTGAGCACGGCAAGGAGGAGCAACAACGTATCGCATTGAATTAGAAATGGAATTAGTTGTGATTTGGATAGAACGAATTTTACGCTTGACTCTGTAGTGACTACAGGGTTTCTAATGTGCTCATTACGTCGCTGATTCGACACCCTCATGACTTCAACGCACGATCACAAAACCACCTCACCCAGCGCGGGCTCGACCTGCTGCGATGCGCCGCCGATGGCGGAAAAAGGCAGCGTCGCATCGCCTCAAGCGACCGTATGGCGCATCAGCACCATGGATTGCTCCGCTGAAGAAAGCGAGATTCGTCGCGCGCTGGAACCGATTGCAGGCATTCGTTCGCTGAGCTTCCAGCTCGGCGCACGCACCCTCGCGATAGATGCGGACGAAGCTGCGGTGCAACCGGCACTGGAGGCCATTCGACGCGCCGGGTTCTCCCCGCAACCTGTTGTTGGCAAGAACGAACAAGGCGCAGCCGACGGGAACGACGACGAGCACGGACACGCGGGTGATGACCACGGCGGTGAGGCAAACATCGGATGGTCTGGCGTTACGCGGTACGTCGCGGCCCTCGCCCTCGCCGTCGCCGCTGAACTGATCTCGTTCTTCGCGCCCGATGCAATGCCGTGGAAGATCGCAGGGATGGCGTTCGCCATCGTTGCCATTGGGCTCGCCGGATTGTCGACGTACACCAAAGGCTTTGCAGCGCTACGAAACGGACGCTTGAACATCAATGCCTTGATGACGGTGGCCGTCACCGGCGCATTTTTGATCGGGCAATGGCCGGAGGCGGCGATGGTGATGGCGCTCTACGCTATTGCCGAATTGATCGAAGCGCGCGCGGTTGATCGTGCGAGGAACGCGATCAAGAGCCTGATGGCGCTCGCCCCCGAGGAATCAGACGTTCAGCAAGCGGATGGCAGTTATGTGCGCATGTTGTCGAGCGCGGTGCCACTTGCTGCGGTGGTGCGCGTGAAGCCGGGTGAGCGGATTCCGTTGGACGGCGTCATCGTCAGCGGCAGCGGCGCCATCAATCAGGCCCCGGTGACGGGCGAGAGTATCCCGGTCGACAGGCAACCGAATGATGCCGTATTTGCGGGCACCATCAACGAAACCGCAACGCTTGAAATAGAGATCACGGCGGTCGCAAGCAACAGCACGCTGGCCCGCATCATCCACGCGGTCGAGCAGGCGCAAGGCACGCGCGCGCCGACGCAACGTTTTGTTGATCGCTTCGCGTCCATCTACACCCCGGCCGTGTTTGCGCTGGCACTGGCTGTTGCATTGATTGCGCCGTTTGCGCTCGGCTGGACGTGGACATTCGCGACCTACAAATCGCTGGTGCTGCTGGTGATCGCCTGCCCCTGCGCGCTGGTGATTTCGACGCCGGTCACGGTGGTGAGCGGCCTCGCCGCTGCTGCTCGCCGCGGCATTTTGATAAAGGGCGGCACGTATTTGGAAGAAGCGCGCAACCTCAAAGCCATCGCGCTCGACAAGACGGGCACGATTACCGAAGGCAAACCGAAGCTGGTGGCGTTTGAGCTGCTTCATAACGCGCAGTCGCGTGAAGCAGTTTCGAGACTGGCGCAAAGTCTGGCGTCGCAATCAGATCATCCAGTCTCGAAGGCAATTGCGGCGGGTTTGGTCGATTCGGCACCGGCAGCGTCGCACCCCGTGTTGTCGTTCACCGCCATCGCAGGCCGAGGTGTGCAAGGCGATATCAACGGACAAAAATACGTGCTCGGCAACCATCGTTTGATCGAAGAACGCGGCCTGTGCAGCCCGGCAATCGAGGCCAAACTTGCCGAGCATGAAAATCAGGGCCGCACCGTGACCTTGCTTGCGACCGACCGCAACGTCATCGCGTTTTTCGCTGTGGCCGACACGATCAAACCATCGTCGCAACAAGCGGTGGCCGAGCTGATTGCGCTGGGAGTAACGCCCGTCATGCTGACAGGCGACAACGTGGCAACCGCGCTGACCGTGGCCAAACTAGCAGGCATCAGCGATGCGCGGGCCAATTTGTTGCCTGAGGACAAACTCAAAGCCATTGAGGACATGCAACAGCGATACGGCCCAACGGCGATGAGCGGCGACGGCATCAACGATGCGCCAGCGCTGGCCAAAGCGGACATCGGTTTTGCCATGGGCGGCGCGGGCACCGACACCGCGATGGAGGCCGCTGACATCGCAGTGATGAACGACGACCTGCGCCGGATCCCGGAAACTATTCGCCTGTCAAAACGGACGCACAACATTTTGTGGCAAAACATCACGCTGGCGCTGGGCATCAAAGTCGTTTTCATGGGCCTCGCACTATTCGGCAGTGCGACGATGTGGATGGCAGTGTTTGCGGATATGGGCGCGAGCCTTCTAGTCGTATTCAATGGGTTGCGACTGCTGCGGACGTCGGAACTTTCGCAGAAATCAGTACACTAATCTCCCATGCGCCGATTCATCGTCCTTTTGTTGCTTTGCGTGTTGCCACTTCAGTTTGCACTGGCGGCATCCGTGGATGCGCGCCTGCACGCGGGTGGCAGTCTTCATCATGACGCTACGCCGCATGTGCATGAGATGGCGGTCGAGTCAACGCTTGACACTGCTAGCGCGGACGAATCGTCGTCACGCGCCCACGGTGAATGCGGCGCGTGCCACTGTTTTCATTCTGTAGCGATGCTCGGAGCGCGCGCTGATTTCAAGCGTCCGACTGGTGTTGCCTCCATTGCCCCAGACGGCAGCGATGCGCACCACCGCAACGCCGCCAGCGAGCGTCCCGAACGCCCCAACTGGTCAGCCCTCGTCTAGCCGACGGGGACGCAACTAATTTCTTTGCCTGACGCAATCGCGTCAGAGCACTCCTCGTCGGTTCCCGCCTGATCTTTTTTGATTCTGGAGAACCGAATATGTCCTTGTTTGCCCGAGCGCTGTTGCGTGCTCGATTCTTGCTGCCGTTGGCGATTTGCACCAGCTTCAGCGCGTTGCCCGTCGCCGCACAGAACGCTGCGCCCGCACCGTCCGCAGTCACCGCGTCTGCTGCCTCGCTCACACTTGCAGAAGCATTTCAGCTTGCGTTAGCGCAACAACCGTGGACGCTCGCGGCAAGCGCGCGGCAACGCGAACAACAATCGCGTGAGGCGCTTGCCGACTCCTGGCTGGCAGACAGCCCAACCATCGCTTCTGGTCTCAAAACCGGCAACCGCGATGGCCTGCGTGAATTCGAAATCGAAATCAGCGCGCCGATTGCTACCGCTTCGCGGCGATCAATACAGGTGGCCAGCGTTCGCAGCGAGTCCGCCGTCTACACCGCCACCCTTGCGCAGCTTGCACTCAAACTCGCGGGCGAGGTTCGCGATGCTTTTTGGGCGGTGCAATTGGCGGCGGGCGAGTTGACGCTCGCAGACGACGAAGTCAAACGCGCGGAACTGGTCGCGACTGACTCGGCACGACGCACCACTGCAGGCGACTCAGCTCGCGTGGACACGCTGCAAGCCGAGCTAACCGCGCAGACGCTGCGATCAACGCGCGTCGAAGCGGAGCAGCGATTGAACGCCGCGAAGCAAGTGTTGCGCGGATTGATCGGCGACGCCGCAAATCGCGGGCTTGCGGATACGGTTGAAACGCGAGGCAATGTTGCGGCGCGTGCGCTAAACGATCATCCGTCGCTGCGGCTTGCCGCTCAATCGGAGCAACTGGCGCGAGCGAAATTGAACGAAGCGGCAACGCTGACCAACGGCGCACCGACCGTGTCATTCGCGCTCACCAATGAGCGTAGCGGCGGCAGTGCCAATGCATCCACCGCGCGCATTGGCGTCTCCTTTCAGTTCGGCGGCACGCAACGCGCAACCCCACGCATCGCGCAGGCGGGGGCGGAACTGACGGAAGCGCAAGCAAGCGTTCCGCTGTTGCGCAGGCAGCTTGAGGCGGAGGTTGCCAGCGCGCAGGCTGCGGTGATCAGCGCCGAACGGCGCATCGAGGTACTGGCTGAGCGGGGACGTTTGGCCAACGAAGTCGCAACGCTTTACGCCAAAGCGTATCGGCTGGGCGAGTTGGACTTGCCAACTCGCCTGCGCGCGGAAGGCGAACGCGCCAGCGCCAATCTGGCGTTGAACCGCGCACGCATCGAACTCAAACACGCGATCTCTCGCGTCAATCAATCTCTGGGGCTGTTGCCATGATTTTTTCAGTTGGTATCAAAGCCTGCGCAGTCGCCGCAACTGCTCTTTTAGTCACGTTCGCTGTAGCTGGTGACGGCCACGATCACGGCGAGGCCAAGCCCACGACTGCTGCCGCAGCGTTGCCGCGCTTTACGGCGCAATCGGATTTGTTCGAAGCGGTCGGTATTCTCGGCAAGGACGAACTGGTGGTCTATATCGACCGCGCCGCCAGCAACGAGCCTGTGGTCAACGCCACCGTGGAACTGGAGAGCAGCGGCATCAAACTGGTGGGTACGTTCGAGGCGAAGCTTGGCGAGTATCACTTCGACGCAAAACCGTTTGCAAAGACCGGTGAATATCCGATCACGCTGACCGTTAAAGCAGGCGCCGATAGCGATCTGCTCGCCGCCGATCTGGACGTTCACGACGCTGGCGCCGCAGCCTCCACCGCAGGAGCGAGTGCGCAGACGCACGGCTGGAAACGCGCAGCCCAGTGGGGCGGCGGCGGGCTGGTGGTGGCGCTACTTTTGTTTTTTGGTGTTCGCCGACTCATCGCGAATCGCCGTAATAGCCGCAATCGTCTGGGAGTTGCAGCATGAACTTGCGTAACCTGCTCACGATTGCATTGCTACCGGTCTCATTGATGATGTCCGCTCCATTGATAGCGGGCGAGGGCCATGATCACGGCGACAGCGGCCCGGCGACCAACGCCAACGGCCCGCAGCGGCAACCCGATGGCATCGTATTTCTGCCCAAGCCCGCGCAACGACAATTGAGCGTGCGCACGATGCTCGCAACCGTGGATGATTTGCCACGTACGACGGAGTTGGCTGGAAAAGTGTTGATGGATCCAAACGCGGGTGGCAAAGTGCAGCCCACGATTGCCGGTCGCGTTGAGCCCGGCCCGCGCGGGCTACCCAGCCCCGGCCAAGTGGTGCGCAAAGGCGAGGTGCTGGCTTATGTCGTTCCGTCGTCGGGCCAGATCGAGCGCTCCAACCAGACCGCGCTCATCGCGGAGCTGCGTGGCAACAAGGCGCTGGCCGAGAAGCGGCTGGCGCGACAAAAGGAGCTGGCCGACACCATTCCGCGCAAGGAAATCGAGGCCACTGAAAACGAAATCGCAAGCCTGACTGCGCGCGCGAACGCCCTGGGCGGAGGACTCAGCAATCGCGACACGTTGGTGGCACCGATCAGCGGCATCATCGCTTCGGCCAACGTGGTGAGTGGGCAAGTGGTCGATGCGCGCGAATTGTTGTTCGAGGTGATTGATCCGACACGACTGCGCATTGAGGCACTCGCGTTCGATCCGGCGATGGCCGCAGACATCGGCGCGGCAACGGTTGCTATTGGCGACAAACGCATCGCACTTACTTTTGTAGGCGCGACGCGCACCCTGCGCGAGCAGGCGCTGCCGCTGTTGTTCAAGGCCAATGATACGTCGCTGTCAACGCTTGCTGTCGGGCAGCCAGTACGCGTGTTTGTGCAAAGCAAAACCAAAGTGAACGCCATTGCGGTGCCCGCGTCATCGCTGATGAAAAGCCCATCGAACCAAACCATCGTCTGGGTGAAAACCGCGCCCGAGAAGTTTGAGCCGCGCGTGGTCATGACTGAGGCGTTAGACGGTGTGTCGGTGGCGGTGACCGCAGGTTTGAAGGCGGGGGATCGTGTTGCAACACGTGGCTCAACGCTGATCAACCAAGTGCGTTGATCGAGGCTAGACAGCATGTTTAACTGGCTTCTAAAAAGCAGCCTGAGCAACCGTTTGCTGGTGATGATCAGCAGCGTGGTGCTTATGGTGTACGGCGCATTCACCCTGTCAAAGATGCCGGTGGATGTGTTCCCTGATTTGAACAAACCGACGGTGACGATCATCACTGAGGCGGGTGGAATGGCCGCTGAAGAGGTGGAGCAGCTCATCACCTTTCCGCTGGAAACCACGATGAACGGCCTGCCGGGTGTCGAAACGGTGCGCTCGACGTCAAGCGCTGGCTTGTCGTTCATTTACGTCACCTTCAACTGGAGTACTGAGATTTTTCGTGCGCGGCAGATGGTGTCGGAGCGGCTGTCGTCGATGGAGGAAGGCTTGCCGACGGGCGTGATTGCACGTATGGGGCCGATCAGCTCAATCATGGGCGAGATCATGCAGGTGGCGATCCCTATCGACATCGCAAAAATTTCGCCGATGGCCGTGCGCGAATACGCGGACTGGGTGTTGCGGCCCCGATTGATGGCGATTCCTGGCGTGGCACAGGTGATCCCGATTGGCGGCGAAGTGCGGCAATACCAGGTGCAGCCAAACACATTGCGTATGGCACAACTCGGCATCACGCATGAGCAGATGGAGGCAGCGCTCAAGGGCTATTCGTCAAATACGTCTGGCGGTTTTCTTGAAATCAACGGCCGCGAGTATCTGATTCGTAATCTGGGGCGCACGTCGAAGCTCGACGATTTGCGCAATCTCGCGCTGGCGGCGAAAGAGGGGCAACCGATTCTGCTGCGGCAAATTGCGGACGTCACTTTCGCGCCCGCCATCAAGCGCGGCGACGCGGGCTATGAAGGCAAACCTGCCGTGATTCTTGGCATTCAAAAGCAGCCAACCGCCGACACCATCGGACTCACGCGCAACATCGAAACCGCGTTGGCAGAGATGAAGAAGACGCTACCGACAGGGCTGAGCGAACCCAAGGTCACGTTCCGGCAAGCAAGCTTTATCGAAAGCTCGATCAACAACCTGAACGGCAAACTGATTGCCGCGTCCGGCTTCGTCGCGGTGATCCTGTTTGTGTTTCTTGGCACCGTGCGAACGACAGTAATTGCGCTCACCGCCATTCCCGTTTCAATCTGCGTTACAGCGCTGGTATTTAAGTATTTCGGCATGTCGATCAACACGATGACGCTGGGCGGATTGGCCATCGCGATTGGCGGACTGGTGGATGACGCGGTGGTTGACGTCGAAAACATTTTGCGTCGCCTGAAAGAGAATAGGGTCAAACCGCTTGCTGAGCGCTTGGGAACGGTTGCGCTGGTCATTCGGGCTTCGCTCGAAGTACGCTCCGCAATTCTGTATGCGACGATTATTATCGTGCTGGTATTCGTGCCGCTATTCGCGCTGCCCGGCATCGAAGGACGCCTGTTCGTGCCCCTCGGAATCGCGTTTATCGTCGCAACGCTCGCGTCGCTCGCCGTTTCGGTAACGGTCACTCCAGTGCTTTCGTATTACCTGCTGCCACGCATGAAATCGCTGGGGCATGGTGACACCAAGTTTCTGGCGTGCCTCAAACGCAGTTACAGCGGTTCGCTAACTCGGGTACTCGCGCGCCCGCGTGCGGCGCTGGCAACGGGTGCGGCGGCGATTCTGGTGGCAGCGGCGGCAGTGCCGTTCTTCGCCACGACGTTTCTGCCGCCGTTTAACGAAGGCACGCTGTTAATCGGCCTGCGCTTGAATCCCGGTGTCACGCTGGCAGAAACTTCCGCACTAGCCAAGCAGGCGGAAGTCTTAATCAAGCAAGTACCTGAGGTGACGCACGTGGGTCGTCGCAGCGGTCGGGCCGAGCTGGACGAGCACGCCGAGGGCGTGCATGTCAGTGAGCTGGATGTGGGCTTGAAACCCGCTGGCGAACTGACGCGAACGATGACCGAGATCAACGCCGACATTCGATCAAAGCTGGTGAACTTTCCTGCGGCGATGGAAATTGGGCAACCCATCTCGCACCGCATTGATCACATGCTCTCGGGCGTGCGTTCGCAAATTGCGATCAAGCTCTTTGGCGATGATCTGGACGTGTTGCGCGGACAGGCGGATGTGCTGCGTGCGAAGCTCTCAGTCATTTCGGGGCTCGCTGATCTCGCCATTGAAAAGCAGGTGCTGGCACCGCAGATCAAGGTGCGCGTTGATTACGCTGCCGCAGCGCAGTACGGCGTGCCGACGCCGCAGGTGCTGGCAACGCTACAAAGCCTGGTCGAAGGCGAAAAGATTGCGCAGATTGTTGAGGGCGGGCGTCGCTTTGCACTGGTCGTGAAACTACCTGAATCAGCGCGCACGATGGAGGGCCTTGGTCAGATACTGATTGAGACGCCGACCGGGCGTATTCCGCTGTCAAAAATCGCGACGATTGAAGACAGTGACGGCCCGAACCAGATCAGCCGTGACGATGGCAAACGGCGCATCGTGCTCTCCGCCAATGCGCAGGGTCGCGCGCTGTCCGAGATCGTCGCCGACATCCGCAAAGTGGTCAACGAATCGAAGTTGCCGGAAGGTTATTTTGTGACGCTCGGTGGACAGTTTCAGGCACAGGAAGAAGCCTCCCGACTGGTCGGCCTGCTATCCATCGTGTCGCTGATCCTGATGTTCGTCGTGCTCTACAGCCGCTACAAAAGTTCTACGCTTGCGCTGCTCATCATGGCCAATATTCCGCTGGCGCTGGTCGGGGCGGTACTTGGGCTGTGGCTGTCCGGGCAACCGCTGTCGATTGCGGCGCTGATCGGCTTCATCACGCTCGCTGGCATCTCGGTGCGAAACGGCATTCTGAAGGTCAGCCACTACATCAACCTGATGCGCTTTGAAAACGAGGCGTTCGATCACAAGATGATTCTGCGCGGATCAATGGAGCGGCTGGCACCGGTGTTGATGACAGCGCTTGTCACCGCGTTTGCGCTTGCGCCGTTACTGTTTGAAGCGGAGCAACCGGGTACCGAAATTTTGCATCCAGTGGCCGTGGTGATCTTCTCCGGTCTCATCAGTTCTACGCTACTCGACACATTTCTCACACCCGCCATGTTTTGGCTGTTCGGCCGACGACCGGCTGAACGCCTGATTACGGAGAGCCACTCCGAGGCACTCTAGTGTTTTAAACCCCCACAAAAGGAAATTTCATGAATAAAAATGCTACCGTCATCGCCGTAGTTTTCGCAACATGCGGCCTGATTTACGCACAGGCGGCGTCTGCGTCTGGCGACGACCATGCGCCTAAATTCGGCGGCATCGTTGCCGAAGGTAAGGCCTTCGACGCAGAACTAGTGGCCAAGCCTGAGTTGATCACGATTCACGTGCGCGACCACGGCAAACCTATGGCGACAAAGGGCGCCAAGGGCAAGATCACCATGCTAAATGGCACCGACAAAACCGTGATGGACCTGTTCCCGGCTGGCGACAGCCGCATGGAAGCCAAGGGTAAATTCAATGTCATCGCGGGTACCAAAGCGGTTACTGAGATTACGCTTGAAGGAAGAAAACCGAGCACGTTGCGTTTCGTGATCAAGTGACGCGAAAAAAAGGGCCGCTCGTATGAGCGACCCTTTGCTGTGTGGCGCGCTTTTGCGCGCTGCGAGCCGGCGACGTTACGGACGGATCGCAATGCTGTTTTGCACGGCAACGACGCCGTTGACGCGACGGGCGATCGCTTCCGCTTGCATCTTTTCGGCCGCATTTTTGGCAAAGCCAGAAATCTGAACAGTGCCTTTCAGCGTTTCGACTTTGAACGAGTTGGCATCAACTGTTTTGTCATCAATCCAACGCGCTTTGATTTGCGTGGTGATGGTTGCGTCGTCGATGTATTGGCCGACGGTTTCTTGTGAACGCGTAACAGCGCAGCCGGTGGTGAAAATGGTGACAGCGGCAAATACTGCGGTAGCGATAATTTTCGTGGACTTATTCATAGTGTTCTCCTGAGGTTGACGTGTAAAAAAAGTGTAATTGCTGCGATTGACTTTTTGAGGATTGGCGCACGGTCGCAGCGCACGGGACGCCAATCCGAAAACTGGGTTGTCTGAATTAACTAGGCCGATAGCCAGTCACTTAATTCGTCCGCATGCTCTTCCTCGTCGGCGAGAATGTCTTCGAGCATGCGGCGGGTTGTCGAGTCGTAATCCGAAATCATGGTGATCATCTGACGATAGCTTTCAACAGCCACGCGCTCGGCAACCAAATTCGACTTGATCATCGCTTTCAAATCTGTAGATTCGTCGTAATCAGCATGGCTACGCGAGGTCAACGAATCAGGCGAAAAATTTGGACTGCCGCCCAGCTGAACAATGCGCTCAGCTATGCGATCTGCGTGACCGGACTCTTCATTCGCATGAACCAAGAACTCGTCTTTGATCTTAGATGAATTCACACCAGTGGCCGTGAAGTAGTGGCGCTTGTATCGCAGCACGCACACCAGCTCAGTGGCTAATGCATCATTCAGCAGCTGAATGATTTCTTCGCGATAATCAGTGAAGCTAGGAGTCACAGCGCCGTCATCAATGCTTTTGGCAGCTGCATCAAGCGCTTTTTGGTCAAGCTTCATTGATGGTTTGCCATCGTTGGTTTTCATGGTCGCTCTTTCTGTATCGGTTGCATAGATTTGGCTGCGGTTTCAAGCACTGACGTGGCCATACCTGTGAAATTTGAGGATCGAAATAAAGTCAATGCGAGGGCCGTGGCGGATACCGCGCGCCAAGGCTTCAGCAGCACGATGGCTGCACCAACCATTGCCGCGATGGTGACCACTTGCAACGGTTTTTGGCGCGCGTAGTCTTCAGTCGCTGACTTAACCAGCATTGCGCCTGCGCGCGCTGGATGGTCGTGCCACCAAGACGACAGTCCGGCCTCAACCAACGATGACCATTTAAATGCGTCGGGCGCTTCACTCGTCGCGTTACTGCGGCGAGTTTGCTTGCGATCTGCGGCAGTCGATTCAGCACGGTGTTCCTGGACAGTCTGCTGAGCGAGAAAATTGAGCAACTCACGCCGGGTGCTTTCGATGTTTGGCTGGTCGTTGAGCATTGTCGGTGTCATCTGCTGATTCATGAACGTGACTCCATCGCGGCTCGAAACGCTTGTAGGTCGATTCGAACTTGCGCGCCCAAGGATTCGGTTGGTGGCGTGCCCTTGGACATTGCCACCACCGTTGCGATCAACGTCAGCACTAGCATGCAGCCTGGCACTGCGAACAGTACCCAACTTAAATCAGCGCGTGGTTGCGTGGTGGCATACAACATCAGGGCAACGCCAGACAACACCACGAAGGACAGCGCAAAGGCGAGTGCGACGGCACCTGCCACCACCCGCCGCACCCATTGCTGCTTTACCGCCTCAATCTCTCGCTTCGCCAGCGCTGCATAAGCAAGCGCATGGTCGACGATCAGATCAGGCCGCTCAGTGACCAGCTTCGGAAGAAGACTAGGTACCCACTTTGCCAACAAATTGACCAATGTGCCAAACATTCCCGCTGTCCCGGTTTTTTCTCAGTGGTCGATTAGCGGTCGTAGCGAGCGTGTTGGTTGGCGCGATTGCGCGACAGCAACAACAGTGCCGCAATCGTTGCGCCTGCAGCGGCGGCTATTGCTACCGATTTCATAGGCTGCTCGGTGATGTAGTTCTCGCACGAGGAGGCATAGCCAGACACTGCTTTCTTCGCACGCTCGCCAGCTTCGCGGGTTCCAGCAATGGCGCTATCGGCCAAATCTTTGCCCCGAGCAACCATGCGGTCTACCGCAGGTTTTGCTTGGTCATGGATGGAATCAATTTTGTGCGACACGTTGGACAGCGCGTCTTGAGCCACGTCGCGCGCTGAGTCCACTGCGTTCTCGACGCCATTGGCTACTTGCTTGCCGTACATAGCGGCCGTGTCCTGAGCTTTTTCCACGTTAGTTTTTCCGAAGTTCATGATGATTTCCTTTAAGAGAATGAATGAGTAAAGAGGTCGCGAAACCGCGTAGCGTTATCCTTTGCGGATAAGGCTGACTACGAACGTTACGATGGCCATAAAGGCAAAGATGAAGAAAAGAATCTTGGCGATTTCGACAGCACCAGCTGCGATCCCGCCAAAACCGAACACGGCCGCGACAAGTGCGACCACGAGGAAGATGACAGCGTAATTCAACATAGTTTTCTCCTGAAGCGATGAGTGAGTGGGGTGTGGAGCTCACAGCTCACGTAAGCAACATAAGAGCTGCCATAGCAACAAGTTTCTACGCTGCGGCAATTTCCTCCCATCGGTGAGAGGCGCAAGGCGATGTAGGGCGCAAGGCCCCATCGCGTAGGACAGCGCCGACAATTACGCTGGCGCTATTGCGGCTGCGGAAACGGGCTCGGGCACTGACGGCATGGACTTTGGCAACACCACATGAATGTGCGTGCCACGGCCCGCGGCGGACGTTACGTCCAGCGTGCCATTCAAAGCTTCAATACGTTGGCGCATCCCGGCGAATCCGTGACTCGCATTCAAGCGAGTATCGAGATCAAAACCCACGCCGTCGTCCATCACGTCAAGCTCGACGTGATGGTCATACACCTGCATCGTCACGGTGACTTCATTAGCCTGCGCATACTTCGAAATATTGGTGAGCGACTCCTGCACGACGCGGTACAACGTAAGCTCGGCATCGTCGTGAAGCACTACCTCATCAAGGGCAGTCGTTACCGCCAATCCGGTGTGCTCACCGTACTCTCGAACGAGAATGTCGAGTGCTGCAACCAGCCCCAAGTTTGACAGCGATGAGGGTCGCAAGTCCTCAACAATTTTGCGTTTGAGCGCGATCACTGAATTGAGGGTGTCCGACAGATGCACGAGTCGCAGCGCCAAGGGTTCGTTGTCGCCCACCAACTTCGAGCGAATGCGAGCTACATCCAGCTTAGCTGCGGTGAGCAGCGCACCCAGTTCGTCATGCATCTCACGGGCAAGATGCTCTCGTTCCATCTCCTGCACTTTTTGCAGATGATTGGCCAATACGGTCAGGCGCGCCGTGCGTTCGCGCACCTGACGCTCAAGGCCGTCGCGTTCGATCGCGAGCAGCCTGCGCTGCGTTTCACCCGCAGCATCCAACTTTTCTGTCTGCCGCAAGTACAAGATGAACGCAAGCAAAAAGAGCAATGCGGCAAGCGTCACGCCGATGCGCGAAATGGTCAAGCTGCGATCAATTTGTACTTGCGTTGCCTTCATGCTGCCCGCAGCCGTCGCGATCATCTCCAGCGCAGTGTTTCGGGTTGCATTCATGTAGTCTCGACCTAGATCAGTACGCACAACCTGCATCCAGTTTTCACTATCGCCGCCCGCGTGGCGTATCTTGATCGTCACTTCCAGCTCAGCAAGTTTGCGTGACACGGCACGTGAAAGTTCAGCAAATCGCCCGAGCTGCGCAGTGTCGCCGACATAAATTTTGCGCAAACTGTCGAGCGTTGTGGTGATACCGGTGGTCGCTTCTGCATATGGCAGCAGGTACTTGTCGTCCCCTGTCAGCAGATAGCCGCGTTGCCCCGTCTCAGCGTCGAGCACCTGCTGTAGCAGTACGTGGAGCGTGCTGCGTTTCTCCTGCTCGCTCAACATGCTTTCGGCTGCGACAGCAGAACGCCGATAGCCTAACTCGTTCAGCGCAATCAACGAGGCCACGGCGAGAACGGCCAGCGGCACAACCAACGCAATCTTCGGGCGACTCAGCAATTTCACGATTTCTCTCCGACTGGGCGGGCGTTCAAACCGCTGGCTGGGTGAGCAAACGCGATCCGAGCGGAGGCAGCGGGGATACACTCTCGGGACAAGTTTTCAGAACGGTTCATCGAATGATCAAAATAAAAATTGGAATTGTGGACGACCACAGCATTGTGCGCTCGGGCCTGCGTCAGTTCTTCGAAGACGAATCGGACTTGCAGGTGGTAGGCGAAGCCGCTAGCGGACGTGCTGCGGTGGAGTTGGTACGTACCGTTGAAATGGACGTGCTGCTGATGGATGTGTCGATGCCAGGGCAAACCGGGATTGACGCGATGGCGATGATTCGTGCCAAAGCGCCCGACCTTGCCGTGCTCATCTTGAGTGGTTACCCCGAAGAGCATTACGCGGTTAACCTGATTCGGCAAGGCGCGAGCGGCTACCTCAACAAACAGTGCGACCCCAACGAAATCGTCACCGCGATTCGTACCGTCAATCAAGGGCGTCGCTACATCACCCCGGCCGTTGCCGAGTTGTTGGCGCAGCAATTGAATCGCCCGGATGGCGGGCAACCACACGAGCAACTGTCCGAGCGGGAGTTTCAGGTGTTTTTGCGTTTGGCTAAGGGCGAGACGGTGGGCGACATTGCTGAGGCGCTGTCGTTGTCGGTGAAAACGGTGAGTACGTATCGAACGCGCATCATGGAGAAGATGTCGCTCGCGTCGAACAGTGACCTGACGTACTACGCGCTCAAGAGCAAACTGATCGACTAACTGTTTGTGTTGGCCGCACGAGGGCAGCGATTGCTGCCCGTGCGAGTTACGACTTTGGTTGACCGGCACTCTGTTGCAGACAGAAGTCGACCAAGTTATCAATGTCGTTAGATTTGTCGAAGACAGCGTCTGCCCCTAGCTTCAGGCACTGTTCGCGCACGCCGGATGATGCATAGTTGGTGAGCACCACCAACTTCTGATCAGCGCGGCGCGCCTTGCCAGCCGCTACGACACCGATCCCGTTGCCTTCTTTCAAAAATACGTCAACAATGGCCAAATCCCAATCATCAGGGTTCGCCTTGAGCCATGCCACGGCGGCTTTTTCTCCGTCCGCACTGCCGCACAACGTGGTGTTGGCGAGTTCGGCAAGCGCCGCCGCCAAATTCTCGCGGATGATGGCGTTATCTTCAACTAAGTAAGTCCGTAAGGCCAAAACGCTCACCAAAAAGTGTGTGACAGGCAAACGGGCAACAAGCGCTATTCGCGCTCAATTTCCGCAGCAATAGACTATCGTATCAAACGCCGCTCTATATTGGCGACTAGACAGCGCGCCAACGTGCTGTAGGACGCGCCCTACAAGCTCTCTGCGCTAGCGAAGTACCGCTACTTTTCAAGCGCGGCGATTAACGCCGCCCGAGCAACCGCGCCGCTTGGCATGCTGACGTGGCCCACCGCCGACAATTGAATATTGTCGGCACCGACCACCACTGAGGAGTCCTGCGGGGCGATGATCGTGTCGTGGATACTGTAAATGCTGGTGAACGGAATGCCGACCAGCGACTCGCCCAACGACATCAACCACACGTTGCCCGACCGCATCTGCAAGCCGTTCGCGCCGCGCGCCAGCCGCGCGTGAAACGTACCCTGATGCGGTGAACCCATGGTGATTAGCTGATCAATTTTGTCGCCCCCGTGGCGACGCAAATAGGCGCGACAGATGAGCCCACCCATGCTGTGCGCGACCAGCGTGAGCTGCGTCGCTCCCGTGATGCGCAGCACTTCATCTACGCGCTCCGCAAGCAGATCACCCATCGTGTCGATTGAGGCAAACGGCGGTTGATCCATGGTGAACACGCGGTAGCCCTGCGCCTCCAGCGCGCGCTCCGTGAACAACCACACTGCACCGTTGTTGACGTAGCCATGTTGCAGCAACACCACACGACCGTGAGCCGGGCCCAGGCCACGTTCGCTGCGCGTGTGAAATAAGCCACGAAACGGAATCAGCAGCAGATTCTGGATGCACAGATGCCAATATTCAACGAGAAAAAACTGGAGCCACGCGATGGGCTTTAGCCGCTGCGATGGCAGCAAATCCACTCCCTTCCAGCGCGACAGCACGTAGCTAGCGAGGGCAACCAACAGTCGCGCCAGTAGTGGCAGCGCCACCAACATCAACGAGCCTCGGACGTATTCGCCGTAACGAAAAAACATGACCCACGCGCAACCCACGTACACCGAAAATTCGATGCCTAAAAGCAGCAGCGCCAACAACCACATTGGCATCGGAAAGATGACATCTTTTTCTGCTTGCGTGGATGGTGTGTTGTCGCTCATGACATTAGGCGCGCCGCATATCGCCCGCAAGTCGCGCGGCATTTCGCCAGGCCAATCCGTACACCGACAACTGCGGATTCGCGCCAATAGACGTGGGGAATACCGAGCCGTCCATGACGCTCAGATTCTCCACCTGGTGATGACGCCCGTACACGTTCACAACGCCCTCTTTTTCGCTCGCAGCCATCGTACAACCGCCCATCACATGAGCGCTTGCCACACGGGTCGATAGCGGCTTCAAATCGAGCGCTGCGAGCCCAGCTTTCGCATCCGCCCAGTTGCGATAACCGTTGATCCGTTCGTCCACCGGGAAGACCTCTTTCGCGCCCGCAGCGAATTGAAGCTCCGCCATCGCCAGCATCGCGCGCTTCGCTCCATCGAAAAAATAGGCGTTGAGCTTGTAGTCAAGCTGCGGAAACCCGTCACCCAACAGCTTGACGCTGCCGCCCGTGCTCTGCTCGTTAAAACCGTCGCGGCACAGCGCAATAGTCACCTGCGTATTTGGCATGTTGGTGATGCGGTTACGATGATGTTCGCTCATGCCATTCACGCTGATCGCGTAGAGGACAGGATGGATTGGAGGCACTTCCAGCTTGAAGCCCATCGCACCGTCAATGGCCTGCGTATTCAGATAGTGGTCGCTGTAAGTCGTCTGCGGCGCGCCTTCCCAGCCTGCGACTTTCGCGCCCATATCCGCACCCGACAACAACGACGGATGCAGAAACGTGCGATGGCCCAAACGCACATACGGATCGGGTGCGTTTGAGCGCATCAGCAGTGCGGGCGAGTTGATCGCGCCGCCGGCCACCACGAAGTGTTTGGCAACGACGCGAACCTTGGTGTTGCCCACGTCGTAACCCGAGCCCTGCATGCTCACGCATTCAAGCGACTCCACCTTGCCGGCCTTGAAAATCAATCGCTCAGCACGCGCGCGGCTCACCAGTACCGCACCACGAGCCAGCGCCGCAGGGATCGTCGTCACGAGCATCGATTGCTTGGCGTTGGTCGGGCACCCCATACCGCAATAACCAAGGTTGTAGCAGCCCTTCACGTTGCGCCGGATACGCTCAACCTTGATGCCGATTATCTCTCCACCGCGCTCAAGCACCGCATTGTTTTCATTCGGCGGCACCGCCCAATCGGTGATGTTGGTTAGCTTCTCGGCGAGTTTGAACCAGCCTTCCATATGCTCATCAGTCAGCTCGGTTAAACCGAAGCGTTCGCGCCAGTATTTGAGCGTGGGTGAGGGCGTACGAAAGCTCGTCGTCCAGTTCACCGTAGTTGAACCTCCGACCGTGCGACCCTGCAAAATATTGATCGCTTTATCTGCCGTTTTACGCGACGCGGACTCCTGATAGAGCTGCGGATAGGCCTCAGCTTCCAGCATGCGAAAGTCGGTGGACGTCTTCAACATCCCCTCTTCAATCATCACCACTTTAAGACCCGTGTCGGAGAGCACATCAGCCGCGATGCCGCCGCCGGCACCGGTGCCGATGATGCACACGTCAGCTTCAAGCACAGCATCTTTACCAAGCTGCGACGCATCAATATGCAGCCAGCCTTTATTGATGCCTTCGCGAATGGGATCAGGGAACATATTCAATCAACGGTAGAGGGAAAAGGAGCGCTGACAACAGTAGCAGCTTTACGCTTCAAGCCTTATTAAATTTGGGCTAAGCATCAAATTTTTGAATTTATCGACTTTATGCATAAATAGCCGCTTGGTCCAAGTTGAATATAGGTTTCATAACGGAGCTATATCGTCTTTTACTCGCCAACACTGCGTAAAAATTGAGCACTCACGCAAGCTTGGGCGGACCTGGATACCCGGTCGAAATCCAAGTTTTTGGTTCAGAATAAAAGCTACCCAACACCATATCGTGCAGCGCGAAATACGCCTGCTGTTTAAGCCCAATCGAGCTGTCACGCAACGCCAACAATGACTGCGCTACTGCGGCTGCCTCGCTCATTTCCCAGTTGCCGCCAAAGCCCAAAATCATACGGGCGGGTTTAAGCGCGAGCAGGCCAAACAAGTCGCCAACTTCACGTCGCGTGGATGCGGGAAAGTTGTCGATCAGCGCGCCTGCTGCCGTGATCACGCGTGCGAGTTCTGCTTCACGATTGGCCGGATCAACGGGCAATGCGGGGCCCAACACGGCGGCGGCAACGACGCGCAACATGTCGGAATGCTCTTGCGCCAACGCGCTACCCACTCTGCCATTTGGTGCCGCATCCGATTTGCCCAATCGCGGCAACACCCATGCTGCGCCTGCTGCAATCGCGCCTGCAACCCCAACAAAAATGAATCTGCGCCGAGACCACATGTCGTGCGTCCTCCAGTAAATTTCTGCAATTCTAGGTAGCCCCACTAGAGCGTGTTGTCTACAACTGGTGAGTTTGCAACGTGTCGCAAAAGCGCCGCGCTATGCTTTGCAAATGGCTAAAGTCGGCTCACTCGAATCGCAACTACGAAACAACTTTACTGCGGCGCGCGCGGAACGGGATGCCGCGAACGGCTTGCCACTCAACGCGGCGGATCGTATGGCGGTGCGGGGGTTTCAACAGGCGCGCTTGGCGGCAACGCACGCCGACTTGCTGGCCTCCAGCCAATATGGCCCCGCCGCACACTTTTTTTTGACTGAGCTTTACTCCACTGAAGACATGACGCAGCGCGATGCTGACATTGAGCGCGTCATCAAAATTCTGGTGCGTTTTCTGCCTGACAAAGCGCTCGCCACCCTTGCCGCTGCGCTTGAGATGGACGCGTTGTCAGAACATCTCGACGGCAAGATGGTGGCGGCGTTGCGCAGCGTTCAAAACAACAAGGAACCGCTGAAAATTGACGCCAGTCGCTATCAGCGGGCGTACCGCGGCGTGGGTCAACCCGAGCAGCGCCTGCGACAAATTGCGCTCACCCAATCCATTGGCGGCGCGCTGGACCAGCTCGCGCGGAAGCCCTTGCTACGTGGCCTGCTGCGCATGATGCGCACGCCCGCGGTCGCTGGTGGCGTGGGCGGATTGCATGAGTTTTTGGAGCGCGGCTATGCGGCGTTTGCCCATATGAAAGACGGGCAGGCGTTCATCAGTTCAATCGCCAATCGCGAGCGGCAAGAGCATGATCGTCTGATGGAGAATACTTGAGTAGTAGCGCCATAGGGTAGGCAGCCTCTGCCCACCGTCACGTTGCATTGAAAGCTTCGTTGCTAAGTCAGCACCTGGTGGGCACGGAGTGCCGGCCCTACAAAATGCTCAACATGAACAGCGGCGTGGCCACACCCTATTTCGGCACACGTTGCAGTAAATCCGCCAGTTGTTGCTTCCAGAATTTCGCCTGGCCTGTGGTGCCATGACCCGCCGTCAATTCGCTGCCCGGAATCAAAAAAACGCGACCATTTTTCACGCGCTTAATTTCGCGATCCATGATGCCGGTCTCAGGCGGATTTCTTTCGTCGTCGGCCGAATTGATCGCAAGCACTGCGGCCTGAATGCGCTCAAGTCCTGGCGAGGGGTTGTAATCGCGCGACGAATCCCATTGATACAAATGGTCGTTGGCGTCACCGGCGAAAGGTGCCGCCAAACGTTGATTCAGGATCGAGTCCGCCTTGTCACGCGTCGGCGCGGCCTTGGCCAACGCCTGATTGCCGCCATTGGTCGCGGTCGCGTAAAACACCGACGCGAATTGCACGCTCTTCGGCTGTTTGCTGTAGTTGCCGCCGTTCCATTCCGGATCGTTTTTGATCGAGTCGGTGATCAAGCGACGCATCATCCAGTTGCGACTCGACATCTCGGACGGCTGGGACGCCATTGGCACCAACGCATCCATAAACGTCGGGTACTTCACGCCCCAAATCCACGTTTGCATGCCGCCCATCGAGTTGCCCACGATCACACGCAAGCGCTTGATTCCGAGATGCTCCGTCAACAATCGATACTGCGCGTCAACCATGTCATCGTAGTTGTACTTCGGGAACGCCGCGCGCAAACCGTCCGACGGTTTGCTCGATTTTCCGGTGCCGATGGCGTCAGGCAAGATCACGTAATACCGGCTCGCATCCAGCGGTTGGCCCGCACCGAACAACTCACCTCCGAAAGCCGGATTTAGCATGCCACGACCTGAGCCTGTCGTGCCGTGCAGGATCAGCACCGGCTCTCCCGTCGGCTCGCCTACCGTCACGTAGTTGATCCGCAATTCAGACATCACGTCACCCGTGTTGAAACGGAAGTTTTTGATGATGGCACTCGCCTCTTTCGGCCCCGGAAAGTCGGCGGCGACAGCGCCAAATGACAGCGACGCGAGAGCGATGAAAAAAACGGCACGCAAGCGCAGAGTTAGGGAATTCATGGAGTCCTCCTCAATTGAAAGCGAGCGCACTGTAACTCAGTCCGACGATCAAATCACGCGACTGTTCCGAATACAGCTTTCATCGGAAAGCCTTATTTCACTTGGGCATAGGCTGAATATTAACTAAATATCGACTCTATGCAAAAAACGATGCTAGGCCCAAGTTTAACGGGCGTTTCAGCGTTAAGCTGGGATTCCGACTTGAGCGAAATCGCCTCGTTGACTTGAAGGCGAATTGGGCACAGATTGGACACACTCAGGGCGTCGAAATGGCGACGTCCGCGCCTACAAAAATCGCGCGTGTGAACGCAAACCATTGTTTTCATTAAATTCGTGGCGCGCCCGACAGGAGTCGAACCTGTGACCCTTGGCTTCGGAAACCAATACTCTATCCAGCTGAGCTACGGGCGCAAGACTTGATTATAGGGGCGCGTCTGCTGTGCGGTGGCGTCGTTATAATCGTGGGTTGGTAGGCGCTTGGATATCGAGCGTTGGGTAAAAATTTTTCAAAGCTACGGTCATGAGCGAAGAACACGGTGCGTTGGTCAACACTCCCAAACAACTGATAGTCGTGTGCGTTCTCGCGCTCGTGATTCCGGTGGCCATCGCGCTGCTCGGCGCGCAGTTGTTGAGCGGTAGCAAACACATTGATCGTTCTGAGCCGAAGAAAATGGTTGAGCAACGCATCAAACCGGTCGGTGAATTGGTCAAGTTTGACGGCGCGCCACCGCCTGCTGCGGCGGCTGTGGTGGCGGTCGTCGCCAAAGCGAAGAGCGGCGAAGAGGTTTACAACAGTGCGTGTGTGGCCTGCCATGGCGCGGGTATTGCTGGCGCGCCCAAAACGGGCGACAAAGCGCTTTGGGCTCCGCGCATTGCGCAGGGCATGAACGTCTTGTACGAGCACGCGATCAAGGGTTTCAAGGCAATGCCAGCCAAGGGCGGGCAAGTGGCGCTGTCGGACGATGAAGTGAAGGCCAGCGTCGACTACCAGATTGCAAAATCAAAATAATGAACGCAACGTTCGTGATCAACGCGCCACAGGGCGCGTTTTTTATTGCACGCGATGTCGCGATATGAGCACTTATGTCATCGGCGACATTCAGGGTTGCGTCGATGAGCTTAGCGAATTGTTGCTCCTGATTCGGTTTGACGCGGCAGCGGACCACGTGTATTTCGTCGGTGATTTGGTCAATCGCGGGCCGAAGTCGGTGGAGGTGCTGCGTCGCGTCAAATCGCTTTCGGATCAGGGCGCGGCCAACAGCGTGCTCGGCAATCACGATTTCTTTTTGATCATGGCGCTGGAGGGTTTTTCTGCGCTTCATGACGGCGATACGCTTGATCAGGTGCTGCGCGAGTCGGATGCGCGTGAACTCGTCGACTGGCTTCGCCATCGTCCGCTATTGATCGAACTCGAAGACACGGTGATCGTGCATGCTGGTTTATTGCCCGCTTGGACGATCGCCGATGCACGCATGCTGGCGCACGAGATTGAGCGCGAACTACGCGGGCCGAATTACCGCAGCTTTTTGCAGACGTTATTCGGCAATGAGCCGCGCATCTGGCATGACAATTTGAGCGGTGTGCCGCGCCATCGCGCCATCGTCAACGCGTTCGCCCGACTGCGATTTTGCACACCGTTTTCTGAAATCGAATTCAAGGAAAAACGCGAAGCGTCGTTCGCGCCCAAAGGATTTTCGCCGTGGTTCTCGTTGCCAGGACGCCGTTCAGCGGGCACGCATGTCGCCAGCGGTCATTGGTCGAGCGAGGGCTTGCGGCTGTTGCCGAACGTCAGCCTGCTTGATTCAGGCTGCTTGTGGGGCGGCCCGCTAACGGCCGTGCGGTTGCAGGATCGCGCGGTGTTCCAGGTGCCGAGTCAGCAGCCGTTCTCAACGCTTGGCGACTGAATCGATGCGCGGATGAGCGCTTCGGCGCGCTGCGAAACTTCGCGCCGATTGAGCCCCGCGCACTGGATGGCTTGCAAAAAACGCAGCTCCGCAATCACCCCACCCACGTCGTGAATCGCGTGCAACGAGTCAAGCAGCGACATGTCACCGATGTACGCCGCGGCATCCGTGCGTGCGCCATCGGTCACACGAAAATAGCGTATCGCGACCACCCACACTTCGCCCTCGGCGGCCACAATCGGCTCCAGCAGCGACGCATGAAATTTCAGCACGTCATGGCCGATGCTGGTGGTACCCTCGGGGAACACGGCCACCGTTTCGCCCGCCGCCAGTAGCTGATGGACGACGCGCTTCAGGCGATGCGTATCTTTGCGGTCGTTGCGGTTGATGAAGATGGTGCCGACGTTATTGAGCAGCCGTCCCGCCAGCGGCCAGCGTTTCAACTCGGACTTGGCGATGAAATGGCAGGCGTGCTGCGTGTTGAGCGCGAAAATGTCGGTCCACGACACGTGGTTGGCCACCAACGTCACCGGCTTGTCCGCGTCCAGCGGAAAGCCGACCGTGCGCACCTCGACGCCTGCCCGGTGCAGGACTTCACGTGACCATGTACGAATGATGGCGTGACGGTGATGCTGCTCACCGCGTGCAAATGCGGTGACCGACAACAATAAGCCCCACAGCATATGCGCGGTCAGGCGCAGGATACGCCACCAGAAAGCGACCCGCGAAATCATGGTTGCGCACCGCGCGAAGGACCGTTGATCGCAGTCAATAGCCCAACATCACAGTTTTTATTATCATTAGGTTCGATTGGAAGCGCTTGGGGGGCGATTTCACGTGAAATGACACTTTGCCTGTTGGCTTTGCGTCTTAACCGGTACACAGACATATTTTCAGGAGAGACCCACATGTCACGAATTCTCGCACTGGGGCTCGCTAGCGCCTTAGTCGCACTGGTCGGCTGCGAAGCCACTCAGCCAAAACTCGGCACCGACAGCGCAAAAACTGCGGCAACCGGTTCGGCCGGCGGCGCTGCTGCGCAAAACGTTAACGCCAAGCTCGGTCGCTGCGACAAGCCAGCGGGCACCATCGCGTTGGTTGAAGACACTGGCCTCGACTGGTATCGCGCTTATCTAGACAAATATCGCCTCGGCTCCACCACTCCCGTGCTTCGCCTGCTGATTCAGCAATCGAACTGCTTCATCGTGGTTGAGCGTGGTCGCGCCATGGCCAACATGCAGCAAGAACGCGCGTTGCAAAACTCGGGTGAAATGCGTCAAAACTCCAACTTTGGCAAGGGTCAAATGGTGGCTGCCGATTACTCGCTGACGCCTGAGGTGCTAATCAGCGCCCGTGGCACCAGCGGTCTGGGCGCAGCGCTCGGCGGTTTTGGCGGTCGTCTGGGTGTGCTCGGCGCGGTCGCTGGCGGCATTCAAACCAACGAATCAGCGGTGATGTTGACCCTCGTCGACAATCGCTCAGGTGTTCAGGTCGCGGCGGCCGAAGGCTCGTCGAGCAACACCGATTTCAATTTGGGCGCTGTGCTCGTAGGCTCCAGCGGCTTCGGCGGCGCAGGCGGCTACACCAGCACGCCACAAGGCAAGGTCGTAACCGCAGCATTCACCGATGCATACAACAACATCATCGGCGCCGTGAAAAACTACAGCCCACAATCCATGGGTGACCGTGGCATGGGCACCGGTGGCCGTCTGGCCGTCGAAGGCGCATCACAGCAACAGGGCGCGTCGGTTCAAGCCAGCCAGGCCGCAGGCCCACAGGGCGCGAACGCCAACATGTCGATCCGCGATGCGCAGGTCAAACTCAATGCCCTTGGTTACAACGTGGGCGCCCCAGATGGCCAGTTGGGCAGAAATACCGTTGCGCAGATTCGGGCTTTCCAGCGTGATCGTCGCGTGACGGTGAACGGCCAGCTTGATCAGGCCACGATGAACGAATTGGCGAAGTAGCTTTTTCGCTGACGACTAGAAGCCCGCTTAATGCGGGCTTTTTTGTGTCTGCCCCATTTGCGCTTACGTCAGAATTGCGGGCCAGGAGAAATGCAGGGGGTCAACGCATGAATCGTCGTATCGAATGGTCGCCAATTGACCTACCTTCACCGTTCAAACAAAACGGAACCCACCGTATCCCCAATCGCGTTTACAGCGACGCTGAGTTGCATGCGCGCGAGCTGGAGGCGTTCTTCTACAAAGCGCACTGGTGCTACGTTGCACTCGAATGCGAAATTCCCAAACCCGGTGATTACAAAGCCACGATGATTGGCGAAAAGCCGGTGATCGTGGTGCGCGATCGCGACGGCAGCGTGAACGTTCTGGAGAACCGCTGCGCGCATCGGGGCGCGAAGTTTTGCCAGAAAGAATTCGGCAACGCCAAAGTCTTCGTCTGCCCGTATCACCAGTGGGGCTACCGACTGAACGGCGATCTGGCGGGCGTGCCGATGAAAAATGGCGTGGGCGGCCAAGGCGGCATGGGTGCGGACTTCAAGATGGAGGAGCATGGGCTCAATCGCCTGAAAACGCATGTCCACAACGGCATCGTATTCGCCAGTTTTGATGACGACGTTGAACCGTTCGAGTCATTCGTCAGCGCCGAGCTAATGCCGTTCTTCAATCGCACCTTCGACGGCAGAAAACTCACTTTGCTCGGCTACAACCGGCAGCGCATTCGCGGCAACTGGAAGCTGATGCAGGAGAACATCAAAGATCCGTATCACCCTGGTTTGCTGCATGTGTTTTTTGTGACCTTCGGGCTGTGGCGTGCGGATCAAAAAAGCGAACTGCGCATCGATCCGCGTGGCCGTCATGCGCAAATGATTTCGACGCGCAATGCGGGCGGCGAAAACAAGGAAGTCACGGCGGGCGTGACGAGTTTCAAGGAGTCGCTGAAGCTCGAAGACCCGCGCCTGATGGATGTGGTGCAAGAGCCATGGTGGGGCGGGCCGACGGCGGTGATGCAGACCATTTTCCCGAGCGTGATCATTCAGCAGCAAGTAAATTCGCTCTCAACCCGGCAGATCATTCCGCGCGGCCCCGATGAATTCGATTTTGTATGGACGCATTTCGGCTTTGCCGATGACACACCGGAGATGACCGAGCGGCGGTTGAAGCAGGCCAATCTGTTCGGCCCGGCAGGTCTCGTTTCGCTCGATGACGGCGAAGTGATCGAGTATTGCCAGCAGGCGACCACCGCGTATCCCCACGGTGAATGCGTGGTGGAACTGGGCGGCAAAGACGGCGGCGTTGCGACCCCGCACATGGTCACGGAGACGCTGATTCGCGGCATGTACCGCTATTACCGTGAGACTTTAGGCCTATGAACTTGCTTGACGTCATTACGCTCAACGCGTGTTACGGCGACGCGCTGGATCGCTTTGATCTGGTCGCTTGGCAAGCGCTGTTCACGCCTGATGCCATGTATCGCGCGCAGGCCCGCGAGAACTTTGATCGTGAATTGCCGCTCGCTGCAATTTATCTTGACGGCCACGGCATGATGACCGATCGCATCACCGGCATCGAGAAAACACTGGTGTTCGCACCGAGATTTACGCGGCACATTATCGGCCTGCCAAAGATCGAAGGCGCAAGCAGCAGAACGTCGTTCATCATCGTGCAAACCGTCACCACCGGACTGCCGGAAATCCTCGCGACTGGGTGTTATCACGACACGTTGGCGAGCACGTCGGACGGCATTCGTCTGGCAGCGCGCAACGCGGTTTACGACAACGCGCTGATCCCAAATTCCCTCGTCTACCCACTTTAGAAAAACTCAAACCATGGATCTCGGACTCAGAGGTAAAAACGTGATCGTCACAGGCGGCAGTCGCGGCATTGGTCGCTCGACGGCGCTGGCGTTTGCGAAAGAAGGCGCGAATGTCGCCATCTGCGCGCGCAATGTGGAAACGCTTGAGCAGGCACGCGCTGAGATCGCCTCGCTCGGCGTCACAGCATTCGCGCGATCCTGCGACGTGGGCGACGCGGAGGGGCTCACGGCGTTCCTGCAGGCTGCCAACGACGCGCTCGGCGGCATCGACGTGCTGGTCAACAATCCGTCCGGCTTCGGCATGGCGGACGACGATGCGGGCTGGGCGGCGGGCTTTAATGTGGACATGATGGCGGCGGTGCGCGCGAGCTGGCAGGTGGTGCCGTGGATGGAGGCGCGCGGCGGCGGCGTGATCGTTCACATCGCGTCGATCTCCGGCATGGAAGGCAGCACTCGTTCGATCCCGTATGCGGCGGTGAAGGCGGCGATGATTTCGCATTCGAAATCGCTGGCGTTGTCGCTCGCCAGCAAGAACATTCGCGTCAACTGCGTGTCGCCAGGTTCGGTGGAATTCCCCGGCGGCGTCTGGGAGCAGAGGAAGCTTGAAGGTTCGCCGATTTACGAAGTGACGCGCCAGGGCATTCCGTTCAAGCGCATGGGTCGACCCGAAGAAATCGCCGCCGCCGTGGTTTTTTGCGCGTCGGCTCCAGCAAGCTGGCTTAATGGGGTTAATTTGCCCGTAGACGGCGGTCAGCATCGCGGAAATCTGTAACAGCTTTTTTGCTGAAGCGCCACTTCACTTGGGCTTAGGCGCATATAAGTGCATATATCGACATATGTCTATTTTCGGCCATAAGCCCATATAAAATGGCGATTTCCACGAAAAGCTGATCACTGAAATTGGTTTAAGGCAGCGGGGAAGCCCTCACCCAAGCAGCGCCAGCCCGCTCACCGCCCGCACTGTGCAATTGCAGCACAACCAAGGCCGTCACAACACTGTCAATTTTTGTCAGTGCTCACCCCAGGAAATTGCCTCAAAACCGCCATTTTCAGGCCGTTTGGCGGGCTTTTCAGCTCAGGCACGGAGATTGCCATGCACCACGTAAATAACAACGTGGAGTAGCACATGGGCTTCTTTGAAAATTGGTTCGGCGACAAGGCCAGCACCGCGTTGGGACGAGCCGCGACCGCGTTAAATCCAATGTCTTCCACTTCCGCCGCAGGCATGGGCGCGATGGCGCTGTCCGGCGACGCGCTGGCCACCAGTCCGCGCAGTAGCAAACGCGCAATCACCGAGCCGGTAGTCCGCGACTTCACCACCAAACCGAATATCGATCCCGCAGCGCTACAAAAAATCATGCCGCGCGACGGCGAATGTGCGCTGACCGTGTCCGGCCTTGATGGCGTATTAACCGTCGGCAAAGATATGGTGATGACTACCGATCAGCCGATTCATTGCCAAACGCTGCGCGTGCTCGGCACGCTGGAGGCCACCGTCTACGCACAGCGAATCATCATCGCCGAGGGCGCGCGCGTGGTGGGCTCCATCCGCGTGAACGACGCTGAAGTTCGCGGCGAATTTGACGGCTCGCTGCAAGCGCGAGGCACTGCGGTGTTTCACAACACGGCATCCGTGTCGGGCAAAGTACGCGCGCTGGAACTCACCATCGCCAAAGACGCGAAGATGACCGGCGCAGATGTTAAGCGCGTGGTGCCGCGCGTGTTCGACGACCTGAATCCTGAGCAGATCAGCGGCGCGAGCTTCGACGAAGGCTATTCGTCAATGTGCATCACGGTGTCGCAGCGCTCAGCGCTTCGCCGTTAGTAGCAAGAAGCCATTACCGACACCACTCGACCTGAGCCCGTCGAAGCCTGGTTTTCCCCAGCCAAGGTTTCGACCAACTCAGCTCACAGGCGATGCGCTGCTACCAGGCTTCATTCCACACCGCAGCAAACCGCTCGCGAATCGCAGCCTCCGTGAAGTTGTGGTTCTGTCCGCCACGTTCGCCAATCTTGATTGAGCCAAGCAGACTGCCGAGTTTGCACGCTTTCTCCACCGACCATTGATGCGCGACGCCGTACAGCAGGCCCGCCCTGAAAGCGTCACCGCAACCGGTTGGATCGACCAACATCGGCGCTGGGACGACTGGCACATCAATCACTTTGCCCTGTGCGTAAATGCGCGAGCCCGAAGCGCCGAGCGTGACGATCAGCGCCTTTAAATCGGGGGCGAATGACTCAATCGCGCGACCGGTTTTTTGCGCGATCATTTCGCCTTCGTAATCGTTCACGCTCAGGTAATCGGCGAGGCCAATCAGCTCAACAATCTCGTCGCCCGAGAACGCAGGCATCGCCTGACCGGGATCGAAGATGAATGGAATTTTTTTCGATGCGAAGCCACGTGCATGCCGGAACATGCCGTCGCGACCATCGGGCGACACGATGCCGAGCGCAATGTTGTCGACGGTGGTCACGTCGTTCAACTGCGACTGAAACATCGCGCCCGCATGAAAACTGGTGATCTGGTTGTCATCCAGATCGGTCATGATGTAGGCCTGCGCGGTGAACGCATCGGGCACCGTTTTCAGCGCGTCAAGACCCACGCCCAACGTCTGCATGCGGTCGCGATAACCCGCCGCATCGCTGCCAATCGTCGCGCAAATCACTGGCGCGCCGCCGATCATCTTGAGGCTGTAAGCCACATTACCCGAGCAGCCACCAAACTCGCGCCGCATCTGATCCACCATGAATGACACGCTGATTTTGTGTGTGGCCTCCGGCACGATGTGGTCAGCAAACTTGCCCTGAAACACACAAATAGTGTCAAAGGCCATAGAGCCACAAATCAGGACGCGGGGTTCATTGGACATGGGGCGCTTTCGTATGGGGAATGATGAATTGTATGCAGGGCACGTCATCGGTCATGAGGCTGTAGCCGCGATGAAGCGACGCGGAATCGCGGAATGGTTGCGCCACAATCCCTCGATTCCGCTGCGCTGCATCGAGGCTAGACTCGCTGTCCAATCAGAATCTCGCTGACGATGACTTACCGTTTTAACAAGTAGGGTGGGCAACTTGTTGCCCAGGCGTTGACCGCAGCACGACTACTTCCACTTTGCGCAAATCCTGTGGGCAACAAGTTGCGCACCCTGCGAAAACACCCCTATTTGCCGTCATGCTCGGCGAAGCCGGGAATCCAGAACGCTAGCTTCCGCAGCGGCATCCGATCAACCCGCGACGTTTGAGTTTCTGGATACCCGCCTTCGGCGAGTATGACGGCATGGAAAAGTAACAACGCGTTTGCCGCGCCACGCGGCGAAAAGCGATGCGCAACCTAATTGTTACTTCACGCGCCCTCTATTCCGCTTCGCTGCATCAAGGCTACGCCCTACGCATTGTGGATTTTGTGATACCGTGCAACCGCCCTGCGCGGGAACAGATTGCTGTAAACGCATCTTTCGGGCTGTCGTCAAAAAAATGGGAGTGAACGGTATGAAGATGATCGCGATTGCAATAATCGTCGCTGGAGTTTTGAGTCTCGCCTACGGTGGTTTCAGCTACACCAAGGACACCACGGCGGTCAAACTTGGCCCGATTGAGTTGTCGGTGAAAGAGACGAAAACCGTGAACGTTCCGCTGTGGGCTGGCATCGGCGCAATCCTGGTTGGCGGTCTGCTGCTGGTGTTTGGCAACAAGAAATGAGGCGGTTGAGCGCTGCTCGTTAGTGGTGTAAGGTGGGCAACTTGTTGCTCACGGGTTGCTTATGTTTACCGCTGACCCATCAAGCATCGGACACACTGCCGTGACGCAATCCATCGCCCTGATTACGCTCCTCGTTGACGATTACGACAAGGCCATTGCTTTTTTTACAAAGGCGCTGCGCTTTGAACTGGTGCAGGACACGCCGGTGAGCGCGGACAAACGCTGGGTGGTCGTGGCCCCTCCCGATGCGGCAAGCGGTGCGTCGCTGTTACTCGCCAAAGCCGCGACGCCGGAGCAGGAGGCGCGCATTGGCGACCAGACCGGCGGACGTGTTTTCATGTTCTTGCACACGCAGGATTTCTGGGACGACTATCAGCACATGCTGGCGCACGGCGTGAAGTTTACCGAAGCGCCCCGCGAGGAAGAGTACGGCCATGTCGTGGTGTTCTTCGACATTTGTGGCAACAAGTGGGATTTGCTGGAGCGCGCCGACGATTGACGCGTTGATTCTCGTTCCGACAGCGTGAATTTCCGTGACAGCTTTTGTGCTGAAAGGCCTATTTAATCTGGGCTACATGGCTGAAGCAGGAACAATCGACTTTCATCATTTATTGCGCCGAGCCCAAATAAAACAATGGCTATAGCCAAAAGCTGATAGACAAAAGACCTCTACTCCCGAACCCGCTTGGCCAGCGAGCGAACCTGCGCATGCTGCCGCCGACTCACCGGCAGCCGCTCACTGCGTTCCCGCAAAGTCACGATCCACTGCGCTTCGCCATCGGCATCGGCGTCGCGTTCAAACGATTCGATCAGGTCGGAGCGCGCTAGACAGTTGCGATGAATGCGCAGGTAGCGGCCACCGAACTCTTCATCAATGTGCGTGAGTGAATCTTCAATCAGATATTCGCGGTTGGCGGTCATCACCGTGATGTACTTTTGCTCGGCCCGAAAGTAGATCACCTCTTCGGCGGGCACCAGCAGCAGGCGACCGCGTTCGTTGACGCTGAAGAAGCGGCGTGCTCCTCGTGGCAGCGCAGCGACTGCGGCCGATTCCAGCGGTTTGGCGCGTTCCAACGCGGCCAGCAGGCGCTCGCGGCGCACTGGTTTGAGCAGGTAGTCCACCGCGTGAACTTCGAATGCTGCCAGCGCGTGCTGATCGTAGGCAGTGATGAAAATAACGCGCGGTGCGTTCTCCATTTTGAGCAAATGGCGCGCGGTCTCCAGGCCGTCCATTTCGGGCATATTGATGTCGAGCAACAGAATATCCGCGCCGTGGTTCGATGCTTCCAGTGCGGCGCGACCATTGTCAACTTCAGCCACCACCGTGTGCGGAAACGCAGGCTGCAATTCGTCGAGCAGGTCGAACAATCGGCGACGCGCGGGCGGTTCGTCGTCGGCGATGATGATGCGGCTGGGGCGTTTGGGAACGCTGGGAATTTGGGTCATACCATGGCTTTTGCGTCGAGAGATTTTCGGTACGGCAGCACCAGTTGCACCTGATAGCGGCCATCGCGCGGGCCGCAGACCATGCGCGCTTCGGCGTCGAAGTGCAGCGCGAGGCGTTCGCGGATGTTGCTCATGGCCATTTTGTTGCCGCCGTGATGCGCACCCGCCTGTTCGAGGAACGGATTTTTCACCGTGATCATCAACTCGGATCGCAGCCGCGTCACTTCGATTTCGATGGTGCCCGCAGCCTGCGTGGGCTCGATACCGTGATACACCGCGTTCTCGGCAATCGGCTGCAACACCAGCGGCGGCACCAGCGCGTCGGCGGGCATTTTGTCGAGCTTCCACACCACGTTCAGGCGGTCGCCCAACCGCAGTTTTTCGAGATCGAGATACTGCCGCGTCAAGGTGATTTCGTCTTCAATCGGTTGCAGGTCGCGGTTTTCGCGCATCAGCACGCGGAACAAATCGGCCATGTCCATCAGCGCGGCCTCGGCGCGACGCGGCTCCGCGCGCAGCACGCCGAGCACGCCGTTGATCGAGTTGAACAAAAAGTGTGGCCGGATGCGCGCCTGCAACGCCTGCAACCGCGCCTCAGTGACGGCGGGCGAGAGCGCACGCCCGAGCGTGTGAAAGTACACAAGCACGGCGGTCAACGCGATCAACGCCAGCGGTATCGAGCGCCAGGCCACGCTGTCCATCCAGCGTGCGCTTGCGACGGCGACCAGCGCGGTGAAAAACACCATCAACCCCGCAGCCTGCCAATACGCCAACCGCCGCAGAGCGGGGCTGCCCAGCGCCCACGCCGCGCCAACGCTGGCGGCAACGGGCAAACTCTCGGCAAGCGCGACGCTCAGGTTAAGTAACAAATCAATCGGCCGCGCGGTGATGCTGATGGCGTAGGCGGTCACCATCGCGACGTACAACACCAGCGCGCGGGCCAGAATGCCGACGTTGCGCAGGTCGGGAAACACCGCCTCGCGGGCGTCACGCTCGCTGCGGGCTAAAATTTGGCTGGTCACGTTTCTGGCGTGATTCGACGGCACCGCTGGTCTCGGTTGAGACTTCGTACTAGCTGCTGCCGCTCCTCGGTTATCAATCATCACGCGTATTGTGAAGCAATCATGGGTTCAAGCCAAGATTGTGAACAAGCCCCTACCAACATGCAAGCAAACTCATCGCCTCCTGCCAGCCCCGCCTCCGGTTGGTCGGGTCGTTTCGACGAACCGGTCGCCGAAATCGTCAAGCGCTACACCGCGTCCATTTCGTTTGACTATCGCCTTGCCGAATTCGATATCGCGGGCTCGCTCGCGCATGCGCGCATGTTGGCCGCGTGCGGCGTGATCGCGGCGACGGATTTGTCCGACATTGAGCGCGGCATGGCGATCATCACGGCTGAAATTCAGGCCGGAAAGTTTGAATGGTCGCTTGATCTTGAGGACGTGCATTTCAATATCGAAAAGCGCCTCACTGCGCTGGTGGGCGACGCAGGCAAGCGGCTGCACACGGGTCGCTCGCGCAATGATCAGGTGGCGACCGATGTGCGGCTTTACACGCGTGCCGCGTGCGACGAGATTGCGCGCTTGCTGACCAAATTGCAAGCGTCTTTTGTTGCGCTTGCCGAGCAACATACCGACACGATTCTTCCCGGCTTCACGCATTTGCAAGTGGCGATGCCGGTGACGCTTGGGCATCATTTGATGGCCTACGTAGAAATGTTTGCGCGCGACTACGAGCGCATTCTCGATTGCCGCAAACGCGTGAACCGGTCACCGCTCGGCGCTGCGGCGCTTGCGGGAACGACGTTCCCGATTGATCGCGAGATGACCGCGAAGGAACTGGGCTTCGATTCGATATGCCGCAATTCACTGGACGCGGTGAGTGACCGCGATTTTGCGATTGAGTTTTTGAGCGCCTGCACTATCACCATGATGCACTTGTCGCGCATAAGCGAAGAGCTGATTTTGTGGATGAGCCCGCGTTTTGGTTTCATCGATATTGCGGACCGTTTTTGCACCGGCAGCTCGATCATGCCGCAGAAAAAGAACCCGGATGTGGCCGAACTCGTACGCGGAAAAATGGCACGTGTGCAGGGCCATCTCGTAGCGCTGACCACCCTGATGAAGGGCCAGCCGCTCACCTACAACAAGGACAATCAGGAAGACAAGGAACCGCTGTTCGACACCGTCGACACCGTCACGCAAACGCTCATCATTTACGCCGACATGATCGGCGGCATTCGCGTAAAAGCCGACAACATGCGTGCTGCGGCGAGCGAAGGTTTTGCCACAGCGACCGACCTTGCCGATTACCTTGTGCGCAAAGGCGTGCCGTTCCGCGATTCGCATGAATGTGTAGCGCGCGCAGTGAAAGCAGCGGAAGTGAAGGGCGTTGATCTGGCGGACTTGTCGTTGGCGGAACTGCAGGCTTTTTCGTCAGTGATTAGCGATGATGTTTTTGCGTCGTTGACGCTTGAGGGCTCGGTCGCGGCGCGGAAGCATTTAGGCGGCACGGCACCGGAGCGGGTGCGGGCTGAGATTGCGCTGGCGAAGACGCGGCTGGCTGCCCTGTAGTCGTCAATGAATCAAGAAACCCTAGGCCTGATCGCCGGCACTCTCACCACCGCGTCCTTCGTCCCGCAAGTCTGGAAAATCTGGACTACGCGGTCGGCCCGCGACCTGTCGTGGGCGATGGTGGCGGTGTTCACATTGGGCACGTTTTTGTGGCTGCTGTACGGCGTCAAAGTGGGCTCGACATCCATCATGATCGCCAACGCCATCACCTTTCTGCTCTCACTCGCGATCTGCGTGATGAAGCTTCGATTTGATAAAGAGATTATTGGAGATCCGCGATGAAATTGGCATTCCTTGGTTTGGGCGTGATGGGCTATCCGATGGCCGGTCACTTGCAAAAGGCGGGGCACAGCGTCACTGTCTATAACCGCAACGCAGAAAAGAGCGCGAAGTGGATCGCAACGTTCGGTGGCACGTCGGCCAACACGCCACGTGAAGCGGCGCTTGGGGCAGACATCGTGATGATGTGCGTTGGTAACGACAACGATGTGCGCTCGGTGATTTACGGCGCAGACGGAGCGTTAGCTGGACTCGCTGCTGGTGCCGTGCTGGTCGATCACACGACCGCTTCTGCCGACGTAGCACGCGAGGTTTACGCCGAGGCGACCAAAGCGGGCAAACACTTCATCGATGCACCCGTCTCCGGTGGTCAGGCCGGTGCTGAAAACGGCAAGCTGACCGTCATGTGCGGCGGCGATCAAGCTGCGTTTGACCGCGTAAAAGATGTGCTCGCGTTGTATGCGAAAGCCGTCACGTTGATTGGCGCAAGCGGCGCGGGACAGCTCACCAAAATGGTTAACCAGATCTGCATCGCCGGACTCGTACAGGCGTTGTCAGAAGGTCTGGCGTTCGCGCAAAAAGCAGGCATCGACGCAAAGCTCGTACTCGACGTCATCAGCAAAGGCGCAGCGCAAAGCTGGCAAATGGAGAATCGCGGCACGACGATGGTCGACGGCAAATTTGACTTTGGCTTCGCGGTCGACTGGATGCGCAAAGACCTCGGCATTTGCCTCGAAGAAGCCAAGCGAAACGGCGCGCGCTTGCCTGTAACGGCGCTTGTCGATCAGTTCTACGCTGACGTTCAGCAAATGGGTGGGGCCCGGCTGGATACGTCGAGTTTGATTAAACGGTTGGGGTAGCCGTTATTCAGTTTGGCGCTTGATTGCCTCAAGCGCCAGACGGTCAATCTTGGCCTTGTCACGATAACTGGTCTTGGTTTTAAGCAGACCTTCGATATCCAATGTATTAACCAAGATATCGTCGAAATCGACTTGACGGATATGCCGTTTAAGTGACTCGAATGTTTCACCGTTCGCAGCGAACAACAGACCTATCATAAGCGTATCGGCTACGCGGATATTCTCTGGTTTGTCGAAAGGCGGTTCAAATCAGGACGCATCTAACTCCTTCGAACTTTCAAGAAAGTCGAGCGAACGAATTACGCGGCGACCGTTTTCGATTGAGCGCGGAAGCAGCACATCAATGTCCTCGGTAAGCCGCAAAAATCCACTCACGCGAACGGCGAACCCGCCTACCAAAACGTATTCAACGCCTTCGGCGTGAAACCGTTGCAGTAACGCGGTGAGGTCTGAATCCTTCAAGCGTCTGGATAAACGCGAGGCGACAATGCAACATGTCGAGCCATAGCAAGCGAACGCTCATCACCCATGCGATTAAAAAACTCGTGCGTCCCGCGCCAAACGCCGCGAGGATGCTGCGGCAGCATGAGTTTCATCTTGCGATCAATCTCCGCACCGCACCGCACCGCAGCGCTTCGACCGGATCAGGCTCGAATTCGCTGCGATTGAGTTTGCCGACGATTCGCATGCGCTTAAAGTGTTCAGCCTAAGCCGTCACCTCTTCCGTCGCTTCTTTCGGCGTATCCGTGTCCGGGAACGCGAGTTTCACCTTGCCGTCTGCGTCGATGTCGATGCTGACTTTGCCGCCGCCTACCAGCTTGCCGAATAGCAACTCGTCTGCGAGCGCACGACGGATCGTGTCCTGAATGAGGCGCGCCATCGGTCGTGCCCCCATTTGCGGATCGAAGCCTTTTTTCGCGAGGTAATCACGCAGACCTTGCGAGAACTCGGGATCGACTTTCTTCTCGTGCAACTGACCTTCGAGTTCGAGCAGGAACTTGTCGACCACGCGCAGGATGACTTCTGACGTCAGCGGCGCAAAACTGATCGTAGCGTCGAGGCGATTCCTGAACTCGGGCGTGAACATGCGCTTGATCGCTTCGAGTTCGTCGCCTTGTTCCTTTGTGTTGTTGAAACCAATCACGTTTTTGGTCAAGGTCTCAGCGCCCGCGTTGGTCGTCATAATGATGATGACATTGCGGAAATCGGCCTTGCGAGCGTTGTTGTCGGTCAGCGTGCCGTGATCCATGACCTGCAACAGCACGTTGTAAATGTCCGGATGCGCCTTCTCGATTTCGTCAAGCAGCAGCACGCAATACGGATGCTTGGTGACGGCCTCGGTGAGCTGTCCGCCCTGATCGTAACCAACATAGCCCGGCGGTGCGCCGATCAAACGGCTGACCGCGTGACGCTCCATGTATTCGCTCATGTCGAAGCGCAATAACTCCACACCGAGACAGAACGCGAGTTGCCGTGCGACTTCGGTTTTACCGACACCAGTCGGACCCGAGAACAGGAACGAGCCGATCGGTTTGCGTGGATTGCCAAGACCGCTACGTGCCATTTTGATGGCGGCGGCGAGTGCTTCAATCGCTTTGTTTTGGCCGAACACGACGTTGTTCAAATCACGATCCAGCGTCTTCAGGCTGTTGCGATCATCGGTCGACACGGTCTTCGCGGGAATGCGTGCAATCTTCGCGACAATCTCTTCGATCTCGGCTTTGCCGATGGTCTTTTTCTGCTTCGATTTCGGCAGAATGCGCTGCGCAGCACCAGCCTCATCGATCACATCGATGGCCTTGTCCGGCAGATGGCGATCATTGATGTGACGCGCGGCCAATTCCGCCGCAGCGGTGATAGCAGCGGGCGAATATTTGACGCTGTGATGTGTCTCGTACTTCGACTTCAAGCCGCGCAAAATGTCGATGGTTTCGCTGATGGACGGCTCGACCACATCGATCTTCTGGAAGCGACGGGCGAGCGCGTTGTCCTTCTCGAACACCTGACGGAACTCGGAGTACGTCGTCGCGCCTATGCACTTAAGGCCCCCGTTAGCGAGCACCGGTTTCAGCAAATTGGATGCGTCCATGGTGCCGCCACTGGCCGCACCTGCACCGATGATGGTGTGGATTTCGTCGATGAACAAAATGCCGTTGGCCTTCTCTGCTAGCTGCTTAAGCACTGCCTTCAA
>ENA-OBLH01000036-OBLH01000036.1-metagenomes-genome-assembly--contig:-NODE-36-length-46631-cov-4.89123_pt1 | contig 46631 bp, 40 predicted proteins | sample MGYA00153382_OBLH01 | MGnify analysis MGYA00153382
CCGTCATCAACCCGGCAACCGAAGCGGTCGCTGGACACATTTCGATGGGCTCAGTCGCTGACGTTGATCTGGCCGTAAGGGCCGCGCGCGCCGCGTTTGCCAGCTACTCGCAGATGAGCGTGGCCGACCGCGTCGCGCTGCTTGAGCGCATCATCGCTGAATACAAAATTCGCTATAACGATATGGCCGCGGCCATCACCGAAGAGATGGGCGCGCCCGCCGTGCTCGCGCAAAAAGCGCAGGCTGCGATGGGCGTTGGGCACCTGCAAACCGCGCTTGGCGTATTGAAAACGTACGAGTTTCAGGAATTGCGCGGCACCACGATGATTGTCAAAGAACCGATTGGCGTGTGCGGCCTGATCACGCCGTGGAACTGGCCTGTGAACCAGATTGCAGCCAAGGTAGCTCCGGCATTGGCAACAGGTTGCACGATGGTGCTCAAGCCGTCGGAAATCGCGCCGTTCTCGGCACAAGTCTGGACGGAAATTCTCCACGCTGCGGGCGTTCCAGCAGGTGTGTTCAATCTGGTGAATGGCGACGGGCCGACGGTGGGTGCCGCCATCAGCAGTCACCCCGAGGTGGACATGGTGTCCTTCACAGGCTCCACACGTGCTGGCATCGACGTGGCCCGCAACGCGGCACCCACCGTGAAGCGCGTGCATCAGGAACTCGGTGGTAAGTCACCTAACATCATCCTCGAGGACGCTGACTTCAAGCGCGCCATCACCAATGGCGTGCGTGGCGTGATGGGCAATTCCGGCCAATCGTGTAACGCACCCACGCGCATGCTGGTACCGAACTCGCGTATGGCCGAAGCGCTGGCCATCGCCAAGGAGGCGGCAGAAGCCACGACCGTCGGCGATCCGGCTAGCGGTGCTGCGCTGGGGCCGGTTATCTCGTCCACGCAATGGGGCAAGATTCAGGCTCTGATCAATAAGGGCATCGAAGAGGGCGCAACGGTCGTGGCCGGTGGCCCCGGCAAGCCAGCAGGTCTGGAGACAGGCTATTACGTCAAGCCAACGGTGCTCGCGAACGTGACTAACGAGCAGACCGTCGCACGCGAGGAGATCTTCGGCCCGGTGCTCACCATCATCGGCTACGACACGGTTGACGAGGCGGTGCAGATCGCTAACGACACGCCGTATGGGCTGGCCGCTTACATCTCTGGCACCGACGTTGAAGCGACGCGGAAAGTGGCGTCACGACTGCGCGCCGGACAGGTCAACATCAACAGCGCGGGGCCGGATTTCATGGCACCGTTTGGTGGCTTCAAGCAATCCGGCAATGGCCGCGAATGGGGTGATCACGCCTTCGGTGAATTCCTTGAAATCAAGGCGATGCTTGGCTTCGCGTCGAAGGTAGCGGCGTAAGCGCTAGATTTTCAGCCGCTTGAAAATACTTTCCGGGATGTGCGTGATGATCAGCATGATGAGTCGCCAGAAACCCGGCAGATAAACCACGTCACGCTTCTTGTCGATCGCGTTGACGATGCCCGCAGCAACCGCGTCGGGTGTGGCCCACAGCGCACCCTTGTTAGTGATGTGAGCGGTCATCGGCGAGTCGATAAATCCCGGTTTCACTGTGACCACATGCACGCGCCGCGCGGCCATGCGCGCACGCAGCCCGGAGCAAAAGGCGCTAAGTCCCGCCTTCGCCGCACCGTACGCATGATTGCTACCGCGACCGCGATCTCCGGCCACTGATGAGATGACCGCGATGCTGCCGCCGGTCGCGTTGTTGGCTGCCATTCGATCCGCAAGCAACTGCGCCCACAACGCGGCGCTGACGAAGTTGGCTTGCAGTTCATCGGCAAGATAGTCCACATCATGGTCGGCGCGCGCTGAATCGGTTAGGCTGCCGTACGCAATGAGGGCGATACGCGGTGCGTTGGTCGAGCCGATGCAGTCAGCGATAAACCTGCGTTCAGTCAAATCGCCCGTCAGCGTTGTCACCAATGGCGAGCCGCGCACACGCGCGTCGGCGGCGATGCGTTCAAGCGCCACCGCGTTGCGCCCAACGAGCGTGAGCATGTGTCCGCGTTGCGCCCACAGCCGAATCGCGGCCTGCGCCACGGCGGAGGTGGCACCGACGACCACGACGTTAATTTCGTTCATTCCAAAGCGTCCTGTGAGGTGGTGACGCGTCGCCAAAATGACGACGAGATGGCGGGATCACGGGTAGCTTCGAGCTCGCGCCACTGCGCAAAAAAGCGCTGAAACATGGCTGCAGACATGCGCGCGTCTTTAGCGGGATAGACGCGTCCACCCACATCGGCCACCATCGCGTCAGCTCGATCCAGCGCGCGCAGATCATGCGAATTCGGCGCTGGAATATCCAGCGCAACCGTGGTTCCCGGCATTGGAAAACTCATCAATCCCGGCGAGGCTAAATCACCAAATGTCTTGATCACGGCCAGATAGCTCGCTACGTTGGCTTCACGCAGGTGCGCGAGTATTCGCGGCACCGTTTCGCGCGCCGCGACGGTCGGCACGACAAATTGATATTGAATGAAACCACGCCTGCCATAAGCGCGGTTCCACGCGTTTACTGCATCCAGCGGAAAGAAAAACTGCCACAGCGGAATCGTTTCTCGCGTGGCGGTTCGCATGGACTGTGCGCGATAGTAGGCGGCGTTGAATGCCTTGGCACTCCATCGACCCAGAGCCCACCGCGGCGCGTCTATCGGCATCGTGAGGCGCGCAGCGTTGGGCGCGAGCCATTCGTCCGGCCCATCAGCATGCTTGCCGCAAAAGAACACGCCACGCAAACCGCGATCCAGCGTGTCGATCCAGCCGACGGTGTATTCCCAAGCGCTACTTTGCTCGTCAAGCGCGAGATAGTCGTCGATACTGCCGTCGCCGCCGAAGAGCTTCGTCTCATGTTCGATGCCAGGGCCGGGCACGGCTTTAAGTTGAATGCTGGCTTCGTTCATGAGCCCAGACAATCCGAGTCCGCCAATCACCGATGGGAACATGCTGTCGGCAGGTGTTACCGTTTGCGCTGATTGCCAGTCAGAGCGAAAGAGCATGCACGACTTGACAAATCGTCCAAACGTTCCGGCAAGGTGGTGATTCTTTCCGTGAACGTCATTGGCGATTGCGCCACCGACAGTCACGTAACGCGTGCCAGGTACGACCGGCAGAAACCATCCACGCGGCAGCATCACCTGCGCAATATCTGCTAGCGAGGCACCCGCTTCACACGTCAACACTCCGTGAACATCATCGAACGCCAGCAGCCGGTCACGACGAAACGTATGTAACAACGAGCCGCCGTCGTTTACGCACACATCGCCATAACTACGCCCCAACCCTCGTGGCAAAAATTTTTTGGCGAGCGGCGGCTTGTCGTCGGCGAACGCGTGGGTGTGCGCAGCTTTGAAACCGCGACCCCAAGGTTGATCGAGCGAAATGGGATTCACTGTGCGCGCCACGCAATGCAAGCGTCCGCATGTGTAGGAGCGGCCGTGGCCGCGGTCCCACGCAAAGTTGATATCGCGGCCGAGCCCGCTCCTAGCGTCACCTTCAATCCAGCAACAACGGAATCCACAGTGTCCCCAATATCGCGAGCATGCAAAACGCGATGATCGCTAGCCAGACGTTAGTCCAACCCGTTGCAGTGTTAACCACAACAGGGGCCACAGGTTCGGCGCGTCTTTCAAGCGATTGATGAATCAGTCGCGGTAACTGCGGTAGCGCGGATGAGAGATACGGCGCTTGTTCAATCAGGCGCTGCCACACGGCTTCCGGGCCGATTTGATCTTTCATCCATTTTTCGAGAAACGGCTGCGCGGTGGCCCACAAGTCCAGGTACGGATCAAGTTGCCGACCGAGCCCTTCGACGTTGAGCAATGTCTTTTGCAGCAACACGAGCTGCGGTTGAATTTCTACGTTGAAGCGACGCGACACCTGAAACAGTCGGAGCAATACTTTACCGAATGAAATGTCTGCCAGGGGTCGATCAAAAATGGGCTCACACACGCTGCGAACGGCGTTCTCCAGTTCGTCCACGCGTGTGCCCGGCGGCACCCAGCCGGACTCGATATGAGCACTGGCCACCCGTCGATAGTCGCGGCGGAAAAAGGCCAGAAAGTTTTCAGCCAGATAGCGACGATCATTGTCGGTCAAAGTGCCGACGATGCCGAAATCCATGCCGACGTATTGCCCCAGATGCTCCGCGTCAGTGCGCACGGCGATGTTGCCCGGATGCATGTCGGCATGAAAAAAGCCGTCACGAAACACTTGAGTGAAGAAGATTTCTACGCCTTCACGCGCCAGCTTTTTGATGTCAACGCCAGCCTCAGTCAGTTTGGCGAGTTGATTGACTGGTGTGGCGTGAAGCCGCTCCATCACCATCACGTTTTGTTCGCACCAGTCCCAATGCACCTCGGGCATGTAGAGCAGCGTCGAGCCGGTGAAATTGCGGCGCAATTGCGAGCAATTCGCGGCTTCTTTGATGAGATCCAGCTCGTCGTGCAAATACTTATTGAATTCTGCAACCACTTCACGCGGTTTCAGTCGTCGGCCATCCGCGCTGAATTTTTCGACCCAACCTGCGAGTACCGACAGCAACGCGAGGTCGCTTTCGATTACCGGTTTGATATCGGGGCGCAGCACCTTGACCGCTACCTCACGCTCCTCAAAGGTGTCGCCCGTTTTCAGTTGTATGGTCGCAAAATGCACCTGTGCCACGCTGGCGCTGGCAATCGGTTGCCAGTCGAAGCTGGCAAACACCTCCTCTGCGGGGCGACCGTACGCGGCTTCGAGCACTTTTCGCACGTCTGCCGCAGGAAATGGTGGTACCTTGTCCTGAAGCAGCGATAGCTCGCTGGCGATGTCCATTGGGATCAAGTCGGGGCGGGTGGATAGCACTTGGCCGAATTTCACGAATATCGGCCCCAATGCCTCTAGCGCCAGCCGCAGGCGCACGCCCCGGCTCTGCGCGTGCTTTCGCGAGCCCAACAGCTTGCCAAGGCCACGCAACAAGGGGTTTGGCGCATCCAGCAGCACGAACTCATCGAGTCCCTGCTTGTGAAACACACTGACAATTTTCGCAAGACGGAATAGGCGCATTATGTGATTCTAAGAGCGTTCTGCAGGCGCGCTAGGGCGGCGCCAAGGTTGCGCTACGGCATCGCGCACTGCGCCAGTTGTCTAACGTCAGTAGACGACACCAAGGTGGAGATAACTCATGAGCGATTTCACCGATGCTCCCGACATTGCAGCGCCCGATCCGTTGTTTGACTTGGCACCGGTGGCGCTAGCCGTTGAGGACTTCTCGGCGATATACCTCTTGTTGCAATCATGGCGTGCGGCAGGCGTGAGCGATATCGAGGCGTATCTGACGCAGCGACCCGAAGGCATCAACGAATATTTTTCACGTAGCAAGGTGCTGAAGGTCAATCAGCGCATGCTTGATCTGTATGGTGCAAAGGACGTTCAGGCGATGAACAACCCGTTTTATCAAGGCCCGCGCCTCTCGTTAGCGGTGGGCTCGGCGGTGTGTGAAAAAGCGGGAGAGCTGTATCGCGCGTTCCGCGGAGCGGACGACGCGATGCGCGCATCCAAGCGCGCCCATTACGCTGCACCGACAACGGATCGTCGTAACGCCTAAAATCAAATGTTGTTCATTTGTCCGTTCGTGACATTCCATGTCCGCCTCTGCATTACCTCAGCCGATTTTCTGGCAATTTTCACTGTCTTCCGTCAATGCCGTCGTGTGGGTGGCGATTCTGCTGCTCGCGGTTTGGATGGGACGCGGGATGTCGTGGAAGCGGCTGGCGGCGATCACTGCGTTTTTGACGCTTGATCTGATTGCCTTTGGTGCGTTTGTTCGCTTGACCGACAGCGGCTTGGGCTGTCCTGACTGGCCCGGTTGTTACGGACAATTGTTGCCCGTGCAAGCCGCGACGCAGATCAATCAGGCCATCGTCGAACAGGGTGGGCCGCAGGGTGCGGTGAGCCACAGCAAGGCGTGGATTGAGATGCTGCATCGCTATCTCGCCTCGTTTATTGGCGCGCTCATTCTGGTGATGTTTGTGCGCGCGGTGATCTCTCGCATCGGGCAGCGCCGCGCCGCAAACCGTGGTGGCTTTATCGACGCAGGCGTGGGGCTGGGCTGGCCGCTGCTATTGCTGATTGTGGTGAGTTTGCAAGGGTTGTTCGGCAAATGGACGGTGACACTCAAACTCATGCCGGTCGTGGTCACCACCCATCTGATGGGCGGTATGCTGTTGTTTGCACTGTTGATCTGGTTCTGGATGCGCGAACGTGAGCGATCTGGAGATTCGCGCGCGATGACGATTGCGGTGCCAAGTAAGGCGCGGGTAATGGTGTGGCTCGCCATTCTGGTGCTGGCCGGGCAAATTTTTCTCGGCGGCTGGGTCAGCACTAACTATGCAGTGCTCGCTTGCGCAGATTTTCCGGGCTGTGGCGGGACATTGACGCCGAATGTTGACTGGCGCGAAGGGTTCACCTTTGCTCGCGAATTGGGGCGCAAGCCCGACGGCAGCTTTTTGTCGGTGGAGGCGTTGCGTGCGATTCACTGGGCGCATCGGATCGGCGCGTTGGTGACCACTGTCGTGCTGCTTGCCGCGGCGTTGACGTTGATGCGTGCGCATGCCGCGCTCAAGCGGCAGGCGATGTGGATTAAAGCGGCATTATTGGCGCAGATTGTGGTCGGCATCTGCACCGTGCTGTTCAGCCAACCCATCGCGCTCGCTACCGCACACAATTTTTTAGCGGCTGTGCTGCTGGCTTCGCTCGTGGTGGCGGCTTATCGCGTGAGCGGCGCGCGGTCTTATGAGGCGTTTGCTGTATCCACGACCTTGCGCTGGGGCAAGTAAATTACCGGGCATTAACGCGTGATGCCCACCCCTCGCGCCATCAGCACTGCCAGCAATAGCAAGATCAGGATGAGCCCAGCCTGAATGTGAATGAAGCGTCGCGCCGCCTTGATCTCAGCGTCATCTGGCACGAATTGCGAATTCGCCGTCAAGGATTTGCCCCAGCGAAAAAAACGCAGCGTCGGTGGCACCGATAGCAACCCGATCACAATAAACAGCCCAACCTTGGCATGAAACGCCGGGTTGTGCGCGTAGAACTGAGCGCCCTTGATGCCCCACACCACGCGCATCACGCCCACCACCAACAGCAGCGCCGCAAAGATGCCATACATGCGGTCGTAGCGAGTCAGGCTGCGCACCTGTTGCGACGTCATGCCGGGCTTGCACAGCGCCATTTCCGCAAACAAAATCGCCACTAGTGCAAACGCGGCGACGTGGTGAAAGTAGGCGAGCAGGGTGTCGGTCAACATGCGGTTCTCCGGAACGGTTTGTGCAAGCACTGGGTGCGCCGCCGCTCGGAAGTTTATTCGACATGCGGGGCCGCGTTCGCGGCGCATTTGTTCTACATTCGTAATCACAAAAATTTAAGGCATTGGTGACCATGCGCATCGCAATCGGCGGCTTTCAACACGAGACCAACACCTTCGCGCCTTCGCGCGCGACCTACGAGCGGTTTGTGCAGGGCGGCGGCTGGCCTCCCGTGTCGATTGGCGACGAAATTTTCGAGCGATTTCAGAACCAAAATATTCCGATCTCGGGTTTTATGAAGGAGATGGGCTCAGCGCATGCGTTGATTCCGACAGCTTGGGCCGCAGCGAGTCCGAGCGCGCAGGTGACGGATGATGCGTTCGAGCGCATCGCGGGCGCGATTTGCGAGGGTATTCGCAAGGCAAACGCGGACATGATCTACCTCGATCTGCACGGCGCGATGGTCACCGATTCGCATCCCGACGGCGAAGGCGAATTGCTGCGGCGAGTGCGCGCCATCGTCGGGCCGAAGATGCCGATTGCGGTGAGCCTCGACCTGCATTCAAACACCACGCCCGCGATGTTTCAGCATGCGGAAATGCTGGTCGCCTACCGTACCTATCCGCACATCGACATGGCCGAAACCGGCGCGCGTGCGGCGTTTTATTTGAAGCAGCGTATTGGTGGCATGGAAGCGCCAAAACTCGCCTCGCGCGTGTTGCCGTATTTGATCCCGATCACCTCGCAATGCACCGATTTATTTCCCGGTAACGACATCTACAAATTGGTTGGCCAGTTGGAGTCAAAGGACGTGATCAGTGCGTCGTTCACACCTGGATTTCCGGCGGCTGATTTTGAAGGTTGCGTGCCGGTTGTTTGGGCGTATGGCGTAAACGACGCCGCGGCGAGCGCAGCGGCAGAAAAACTGGAACGTCGCGTGCTCGCGGCTGAGGGTGAATGGGATGCGCGCGTGTTGACCGCGATTGAGGCCGTGCGCGAGGCGCAGCTCATCGCGAAGACGGCACGCAAACCAGTGGTGATCGCAGACACGCAGGACAACCCCGGTGCAGGCGGTGACAGCGACACGATGGGCATGGTGCGCGCGCTGCTTGAATGCCGCGCTGAGCGCGCCGCAACGGGTTTGATTGTCGATGGCGCTGCCGCCAAAGCGGCGCAGGAAATCGGTGTCGGCAAAACACTCAATTTCGCGCTCGGCGGCAAGAGCCGAATCCCCGACGATTCACCGCTGCAATTGCCGTGGTTGGTCGAGTCGCTACACGATGGAAATTTCGCCGCCACTGGCCCGTTTTATCGCGGGATGAAGATGCGCCTCGGCCCCTCGGCCTGCTTGCGCTATCAAGGCGTGCGCATCGTCGTGGCAAGCTACAAAACGCAGTTGGCAGATCAGGCGATGTACCGCTACGTGGGCATCGAACCCACCGAGCAAGCGATTCTCGTCAATAAAAGCTCGGTGCATTTCCGCGCCGATTTCACGCCGATTGCCGAGAAGATTTTGGTGGCGAAAGCGCCGGGGCCGATGGCGGCGGATCCTGCTGATTTGCCGTGGAAAAATTTGAAACGCGGCATTCGATTGAACCCGTTTGGCAGCGTCTTTTGACGCCGATTGCGTATTCGCGCGACCCGAGTATCGTCAACTTGCGGCGTGCTTAACGACGGTCACCGGCACGCTGGATGTTTGCAGAATCGCTTGCGACACGGAACCGAGCAACGCGCTGCGCAACGTGCCGTGACCGTTGGCACCGATGATGATGGCGTCGCAACTGTAGTCCTCGGCAATCTCAATCAGCATCGGCGCAGGATAGCCGGAGCGCACTTCGCTCTCGAACGGCACGCCTGCTGCGTTGAACAACGCCATTGCGCTCTCCATGGTCGCAGCGCCGACGGATTGGTTGACGTTATCGCGCGCTTCAGCATCGGGCACCATCAGCATGTCGTACATGCTGTCGGGGTCTTGCACGGTGGCGAGCACGAAGCTCGCGCGCAATCCTTCGCTTTGCAATTTGAGCGCGTGATGAACCGCATCGAGCGCGAGCGCCGAACCGTCTAGGGGAATAAGTATTTTCATGGCAAACCTCCGGGTGGGTTCGCTAGGATACCCCGATCATGAGCGCACGGCTTGATTTGCGTGATCGCGCTGCGGTCGTATACGCGTAGACTCAGTCAGATACATTGATACCGATTGGAAATAGAGGAGATTGCCATGAAAGTTTTACTCGCCGTTGACGGCAGCGAAGACACCAAAAAAATGCTCGCTTATCTTGCAGCGCATGAGGACTTGCTCGGCGCAAATCCGACCTTCATTGTGCTCAATGTGCAGCCTGCGGTGCCCGGTCATGCGGCCAGAGTCGTGGGCAAGGATGCGGTGGCGGAGTATCAGCGTACCGAGGCGGATAAAGTGCTGGGGCCGGTGTGCAAATTTCTCAAGCAACAAAGCGTGACGTATACGTCGAGCCACCGTTCGGGGCATGCAGCCGATGAGATTCTTCGCGCTGCAAAGAAGTCAAAAGTGGATTTGATCGTGATGGGTTCGGCGGGGCGTCGCGGCATCAGCTCGCTGCTGCTCGGTTCGGTCACGCAATCGGTGCTGTCGGGCAGTGAGGTGCCCGTGATGGTGATGCGCTAAACGCGACATTCACGTATCAGCTTTTGTGGCTAAGACCCATTTTACATGGGCGTAGAGCATTAAAACGGCATAAATCGATTTATGACTTAAACCATGTCTACGCCCAATTAAAACGTTACTTTCAGTGAAAAGCTGTATTCATTTCTAACTGAAGAACGTTAAATCCGCGCGACTGACAGCGCATAAGCGCGCGGCACCGCCACCCACGCCACCAACGCAATTGCTATCGCACCCAGCACGTTTGAAATCACCAGCGGCCACGCGCTGCTGCCGAGGCTCGGGGCCATCAACTGACCGCAAATGAAGGCGGCAACCATCATGATGAAGCCCGACAGCGCTGCCGCGCGGCCCGCATGCTCGGGGAAGTCGCCGATAGAACCAGCTTGACCGCACGGCTGGTTGACGCCGTGGGAATAGGCCAGCAGATATTGGCCCACAATCATCGCCCAGGGTTGCGGCCCCTGCGCGAACGCGACTGCCAGCATGAGCACGGCACCAACTACGCCGAACGAAGCGCTGATGCGCACCGCTCGATCCGGCCCTGCGCGACTCAGCAATCGACGGCAAAAGTACGTGCCAGCGATGTACGCCACGCTGTTGCCCGCGAGCACCAGGCCGCATGCGAGTGGCGAAAAACCGAACACTTTGATGTAGACAAATCCGCTCGATAGCAAGAAGCAAAACAGCATGCCGTAACTCGCGGCAAGCATCGCCGTCCACGCGCGAAATCGTGGGCCTTTGAGTACAGCGAGCGTCGCGTTCGCGGTCAGTGCGTTGGCGTCTTGCGGCGCAGCTACAGGCCGCGACTCTTGGTAGTAGAGCCACACCCAAATACCCGCTGCTACCGCAAAAATCCCAATCGCGATAAACGTTGCATGCCACGAAAAATACGCGACCATCAACGCGCCCACGAGCGGCGACGCAAGCGCCACCAAACCCAGCCCCGACAAGCCGCGCGACAGGATCCGCATGCCGTCTATCGGCGAATACAAATCTCGCACCGACGCCCGCGCGCACACCACGAGTGCGGCCATCGCTGCGCCCTGAAAAAAGCGGCAAATGACGAGCCCATAAAGTGTCGTCACCCACGCGCCTGCAAATGAGGTCAGCGCATACGCCGCGCAGCCCGCAAGCAGCACGGGCCGTCGGCCAAATCGATCCGATAACGGCCCGAGAATCAGTTGCGCGAAACCGAACGCGAGCATGAGCCCGGTGAGCGTGAGCGCCGGATTGCCGAGTTCTGCGGCAATCTCAGGAAGCGCGGGCAAATATAAATCCGTCGCGACAGGCTGGCTTCCGAGCAGCAGCGCCAGCAGTACGATGTAGCGAGGCTCGGAGAACTTTTTGGCAGCAGGCAGTGCAGCGGAATCTGAGGTCAATTGTGAAACCAGTCCGGTTGCGGCAAGCCCTGAAACACTTGCCGCAAACCTTGGCCCCACGCCTTGCGGATGTTCTGAAAATACGCGTCGTCTTCGGTCACGCGATAACGCAATGACGGCTTCAAGTAGTCGCGCTTGAGCAGCAAAATGTCAATGGGCAAACCCACCGACAGATTCGATTGCATGGTCGAATCAAACGACACCATCGCGGACTTGAGCGCCTCCGCCATCGGCGTTTCGGGGCGCACTACGCGATCAATAATCGGTTTGCCGTACTTGCTCTCACCAATCTGAAAATACGGCGTGTCGCTGGTCGCCTCAATGAAGTTTCCTTGCGGATAAATGCGGAAAAGCCGCGGCGGCTCGCCGCGAATTTGTCCGCCGACCAAAAAGGTACAAGTGAAATCCACCGACGATTGCGAGAGCTGATTTTCTTCAACGTGAGCAATTGTTGATTTCATCATCTGCCCGAAGTGCTCGGCCACATCAAACATCGACGGCAAATTGAGAATGTGCTTTTCCTCAGCCGCAGCTTGCGTGGTTTTGCGTAGCAACTGGCTCACCACGTTCTGCGTCGTAGCCAGGTTGCCAGCGTTGACGGCCACGATGCAGCGCTGATGCGGCCCGTCTGCCACCTCGAACACATTCATTTTGCAAAACGTGGAGACGTTATCAACACCCGCATTGGTGCGTGAATCGGAGGCAAACAGCATGCCCTCGTGCAGGGACATGGCGACGCAATAGGTCATGGGGCAGGCGTAAAGCAAACTAGGCAGCGCTTCATTTTATAGGCTGTGACCACACTGCTGAACCGCCGGGTTTCCCCCCCTTATCTCAAGAGCGCCGCACGAATCGCCTTCTCGTATGCACCCGCTTCGGGAAGCCCCTTTGGCGAGCTGAACGCAATTTGCACCTGCTGGACGGTGGTGGTTTTCGTAGTCGAGCAAAGCAAATCTCGTGGATGTCCGTCTGTTACCGCCCCCAATTGATAAGTGCAAAAAGTAAGGGAGCTGTTCTTGATCGGATACGACGCGAGGTCGTTACCCAGTACCGACAGTATTTGTTGGTAGACGGGCTCAGGGCAGGCGAAGAACAAACCCGAATTGCAGAGCGCTTCGCGTTCTAGCAAATGACCTTTGTAAATCAATTGCGGCAAGATTCGCTTGTTGACGTTGGCCCAGTTCGGATTCGCGCTTTTCCCCGTAAACGGTTTACCACTCAAGTGCGCAGTGCGCTCTTCCCGATAGCTACCTATTGTGTCCATCGTCTGCACTTCTAGCGCGGCAAATTCAACCAGTTTCTTTTCTGAGTCAAGTCTCGCTAATATGCAGTCAACAAATACGCTGCCGATGCGTCTGCCGCTTTCATCAGCCACGTGTGGTCGACCCGGCAGGCGTAGTTCACCGCCCCATCCCTTGCCGAAAACTGCTACCAAAGTTTTTCCTGATTGCGCCTGATGAGCGACGGTTTTACTGCCGTTGATCAGTTCAATGACATCAGTTTTGAAAGCAAGCGTCGCAACGTCTGACAACAATCGGTACTGCCCAGCATACATGCGGATGGGGCACACCAAAACGGGTTGCCCATCTCTATCGCTTATCGAGCAAACGCCTGACTTGATGCGATTGCTGCGGTCGCCAGTTTTTTTGGTGCACGGTGCCGTTCCGTCTCCCAGAAACGGGGCATAGGCAATTCCTGCGCGAGTTCTGCGCGAGTTCTGCGCTTGAGCAGACGCGTCAGCGGGCGAATAGCCGAACAGCTCGACAATTTTGCTAGCCACACGCGGCCAGCGCGATTGATTCGGTAGTTTTCACCGTCGCCGACAGGTGCTCGCGGATTGACTTTGCGATGGCTGCCGCCATGACCACGGGCACTGCATTACCGACCTGTTCATACTGCGAAACACGCGAACCAAGGAATCGGTAATGATCGGGAAACGATTGAAATCGAGCGGCCTCACGCACAGTTAGTGCTCGATCTTGTGTGGGAAGAAAAACGGTGCCCCAGTGCGGATCGCACTTGGTTAGGACGGTGCCCGAGTCAATCGTCAACAGTTCATCACCGCGTTTTGCGGTCGACTTTCGGCGGGGGGCTAAGAGTGAGGCTGGATGCTCAGAAATCATCGACGATACCGCGAGAAGTGTACTGTTAATTTATACACTTCTCGCGTCGTTGGCTAGTGCAGCTCCATATACGCCGCGTTCACCGCATTCCCCAACCGTTCCATATCCACAAGGAAACCCGCCAAGTAGCGTTTCAGCCCGTAGGCGAGCACTTCGTCAATCGTGCCGTAGCGCAGGCGGGCGTTGATTTCAGATGCGATGCGGCGGGGGATTCTGCCGCTGGCTGTGGGTAGTTCGTCTAGTACCAGCGTGGCCTCATCCAGGCAATAGCGCAGCGAGCGTGGCAGCTTGGCGTCGAAGATCATGATCTCGGCTACGCGTCTGGCGTCGATCACGTCGCTGTAGGTGTCGCGGTAGGCCTCTAACGCGGAGACGGAGCGCAGCACGGCGGAGAGGCGGTAGTAATCCGTCTCTTTATCGACTTCGGTTTCGTCGAACGCGTCCGGGGCTTCCTCGGCATACTTGACGTTGAGAATACGCGCGGTGTTGTCGGCGCGTTCGATGAAAGTGCCGAGGCGTGTGAAGTGATACGGCTGATCGCGGCGCGCGGTGGCAAACGTCACGCCACGGAACAAATGCGAGCGTTCTTTGACCCATTCAAAAAATTCGTTGCCCGTCATTAACGGATCGATGGTGCGCATTTTGTCGTGAAGCTGCAGCCAAGTGTCGTTGACGTTTTCCCACATCTCGCTGGTGATGGAGCCACGCACGGCGCGGGCGTTCTCGCGCATGGACTCGAAACAATTGCGGATCGACGACGGATGCTTTTTGTCCCACGCGAGAAACGCGATTACGTTGACGTACGTTGCGGGCAGGTTGGTTTCGGCAAATTCGGCTTGTGCTTCGGTGATCACAATCGGCGTCATCGCGCCGCCGGAATCAGCCGCGCGGTCGAGCATGGCGAGTGATTGTGTGACGTCCAAAATACGCGCCATATTTTCGGCGCGCTCAAGGTAGCGGCTCATCCAGTAGAGATGTGAGGCGACGCGGCTCAGCATTATTTGCCCTCCGCTTCGGTTTCGCCTAGCACCCAGGTATCTTTGGTGCCACCGCCTTGTGATGAGTTGACGACCAACGAGCCTTCGCGCAACGCGACGCGCGTGAGGCCGCCGGGCACCATGCGCACTTCGCGGCCGGTCAACACAAACGGGCGTAAATCGATGTGTCGCGGCGCGATACCAGCCTCAACAAACGTGGGGCAGCTTGATAGCGAGAGCGTAGGTTGCGCGATGTAGTTGCTGGGGTTTGCTTTCACGATGGTCGCGAAATCTGCGACCTCTTTCGTCGTGGCTGCGGGCCCAACGAGCATGCCGTAGCCACCCGCGCCGTGAACTTCTTTGACGACCAGATCTTTCATGTTCGCGAGCACGTACGAAAGGTCGCTCGGCTTGCGACATTGATAGGTCAACACGTTGTTCAGGATCGGTTCTTCGTTGAGATAGAACTTGATCATGTCCGGCACGTAGGGATAGATCGATTTGTCATCGGCGACGCCAGTGCCAATCGCGTTGCAAATCACGATGTTGCCTTTTGCGTAGCACTGGAACAAGCCGGGCACGCCGAGCGCCGAATCTTCGCGGAACGCCAGCGGATCGAGGAACACGTCATCAAGGCGGCGATACATCACGTCGACACGCTGCGGGCCGCGCGTGGTGCGCATGTAGACGTAATCGTCCTTGACGAACAGGTCAGAGCCCTCGACCAGTTCCACGCCCATTTGCTGCGCCAGGAACGTGTGTTCAAAATACGCGCTGTTGAAGCGACCAGGCGTCAGCAATACGACGGTTGGGTTGTCGATATCGCTGGATTCGCGCAGCGTTTGCAGCAGCATTGCCGGGTAATGCTCAACTGGGCGCACTGTTTGTTTCAGGAACAATTCGGGGAACAATCGCATCATCATCTTGCGATTCATCAGCATGTACGACACGCCAGAAGGCACGCGCAGATTGTCTTCCAGCACGTAATACTTGCCGTCGTTATTGCGTACGATGTCCACGCCAGCCATCGAGGCGTAGGTGTCATGCGGCAATTTCACGCCGACCATTTTGGTCTGGAATTGCGCATTACCTTCGATCTGCTCACGCGGAATCAGGCCCGCTTTCAGGATCGCCTGATCGTGATAAATGTCGGCGAGAAATTTGTTGATTGCAGTCACGCGTTGCGTGAGACCCTTCTCAAGATACGTCCACTCATCAGCCGTGATAATGCGCGGAATCACGTCCGACGGAATCAACCGCTCGGTGCCGCCTTCGTCGCCGTACACGGTGAAGGTGATGCCGATACGGCGGAACAGCAAATCGGCCTGCGCGCGCCGCTGCGTCAGCGCCTGCTCCGGTGTCGCCTCAAGCCACTGGTTGTAAGCCTGATAGTGCTCGCGCGGCCCAAACTTGAGCCGCTCCATCGGCGGCATCGGCTTCATCTTTGCGAGTGTCGCAGAGGATTGCAGTTGCGACTGAAATTGACCCTGACTTTGCGATTGAGATTGCGTTTGCGACGCAAGCATCTCGTCGAAATGACTGGCGGGTGGAGGTGTGATGGTATGCATGAACATGGGGGCGCGGCAGCTGAACTTTTGCAATAGTAAGCAAACGATGTGCCGTTGTCTTTTGGCGGCGCCAAACTGTAGCGTTGGCACTACAGCTTTTACGTAGATGCCCAATTTTATTGGGCCTACGCGCCTGAAGTTCAGTAAGTCGACATATAACCATTTTACCTAGTAGGCCCAATTTAAATGGCGCTTTCAGCGTAAAGCTGATCGCCCACCGTGAGCCGCAAATCATAAGACGAGCAAGCCGCCACGTAGAATTCAGTCCAATGTCCTTCCCTTCTCGTTACGAGCTGGAGCTTGGCGTGCGCTACGTGCGCGCCAAGCGTCGCAACAGTTTCATTTCCTTCATCTCGCTCATCTCGATGCTTGGCATTGCGCTGGGCGTCGCAGCACTGATCATCGTCATTTCAGTGATGAACGGCTTTCAGAGCGAGCTGCGTGAGCGCATGCTGGCTGCCACGGCGCACGTGGAGGTCAAGGGGCTTGATGGCCCGATGAACGACTGGCAAAGCGTCGCGACCATCCTCAAGAAAAATCCTGACGTACAAGCCATCGCGCCGTACGTGCAGGGTGAGGGCCTGTGGATCAACGGCGAAATCAACAAACCGTCCCTCGTGCGCGGTATCGATCCTGCCACCGAAGTGCTGGTCGCTACCGTGCAGCAGCACATGAAAGTCGGCACGCTCGACATGTTGAAACCGGGCGACTGGGGCGTGATTCTCGGTATCGATCTGGCGCGCAGCCTCGGCGTTCGCGTTGGCGAAAAAGTCGCGCTGGTGACGCCGCAAGGCACGGTGACGCCTGCGGGCACGGTGCCACGCGTGAAGAGTTTTACCGTTACCGGTTTGTTTGAAATCGGCTGGATCGAAGCGGATTCGCGCGTTGCGTTAATCCACGTCAACGACGCGCAGCGGCTCTATCAATTTGGCGATGCGGTCACCGGTATTCGCGTGAAATTGAACGATTTGATGCAGGCCCGCGCTGTCGCCGACGGCTGGCTGCGCACCTTGCCGCCGGGGTTGAATGTGTCGGACTGGACAACGCAGAACGCGAGTTTTTTCAAGGCTGTGCAGCTTGAGAAAAAAGTCATGTTCATCATCCTCACGCTGATCGTTGCGGTCGCCGCGTTCAATCTGGTGAGCACGCTGGTGATGGTCGTTACCGATAAAGAGTCTGACATTGCGATTCTGCGTACTCTGGGCGCGCGACCGTTGAGCATCATGCAAATTTTTGTCGTGCAGGGCGCGATTATTGGCGTGATTGGCACGCTGATCGGGTTGACACTGGGCCTAGCGGTGGCGCTCAATATTGATCTCGTGGTCGGCACCATCGAGAAAGTCTTCGGCGTGACCTTCATCGACAAAACGGTGTATCTCATTACTGAGTTGCCGTCCAAAGTCGTACCAGGGGACGTGCTGTTCATCGTGCTCATGAGCCTCGGTTTGTCGCTGCTCGCCACCTTGTGGCCTAGCTGGCGGGCAAGTCGTATCAATCCCGCGGAGGCGCTGCGTTATGACTAACGCCGTGGTGTTGTCTGCTGACGGTCTCGGCAAAACTTACGAGAGCGGACCTGCACGCACGGAAGTGCTGGCCGACGTGTCGTTTACGGTAGCGGCGGGCGAATCGGTGGCGATCATCGGTGCGTCTGGTTCTGGCAAAAGCACGCTGCTGCATTTGCTCGGCGGACTCGATGCACCGAGCGCTGGCACCGTGGTTCTTCTGGGCCAGCCGCTGGCAAAATTATCGGATGCGGCGCGAGGCGATTTGCGCAACAAATCGCTCGGATTCGTCTATCAATTTCATCACCTGCTGGCCGAGTTGACTGCCGTGCAAAACGTCGCACTCGCGCTGCGAATTCGCCGCACTAAACCTGCGATTGCCGAGGCGAAAGCTAAGACGTTGCTGGAGTCCGTCGGCCTCGGTCATCGCTTGCAACATTTGCCTTCCGAGCTGTCCGGTGGCGAACGACAACGTGTCGCCATTGCCCGCGCATTGGTCACCGAGCCTGCCTGCGTGTTAGCGGACGAGCCCACCGGCAACCTCGATCAAGAAAACGGCGACCGCGTGTTTGAAATGTTGTGTGAAGCGACGAGAAGCCGTAACGCATCGCTCGTACTGGTCACGCACGACCGTGCGCTCGCGGCTCGCTGTGATCGCGTGCTGCATTTGACGCGGGGACGCTTGCACCCGTCAGGCGAACCTCCGGTTCAGGACGGCGCCGTTGCCGCCTAATCAACGCGTCGCGATTGGTTGGCTATTCGTTGGCATCTCGCTGTTTGCGACGATGGACGCGGCGGCGAAATGGGTATCGCGCACTTATCCGTTGACAGCGGCGGTGTGGCTGCGCTACCTCGTTCCCACTTTGCTAGTTGGCAGCTATCTGGTGGCCACACGCGGGCTAAAATTTGCGCATGCAGCGCGACCGGGCATCCAAATTTTGCGCGGCATCACGCTGGTGGTCAGCACGCTGTGCTTCTGGACGGCGTTGTCGCATTTGCCGTTGGTAGAAGCTGCAACGGTGTCGTTCATCGGCCCCACGATGGTGGTGATTTTCTCCGCGCTGCTGCTGGGTGAACGACCGCAGCGCACGCACTGGATTGCGCTGGGCCTTGGCTTCGTCGGCGTGTTGATTGCGCTGCGTCCGGGCGTATCGCATGCCGGCGTGGGCGCGATTGCCGCGCTGGCCTCTGCTGCGTTTTATTCGTTGTATTTGGTGCTTACGCGCAAGGTGGCTGATCAGGCTGATGCGCTGGTACTGCTGTTTCACGCCAACGCGATTGGCGCGCTCGCGCTCACCATCATTTCGCCTGCCACCGCCCGCATGCCCAGCAGCATGGCCGAGTGGATGATCCTGCCCGCGCTCGGCATCTTTGGCGCGATTGGCCACTGGTGCATGATCAAGGCGTACTCGCATTCCGACGCCGCGACGCTCGCGCCGTTTATGTATGCGCAGCTTCTGGTTGCGACGTTTTACGGCTGGTTGATTTACGACAATCTGCCCGACGGCTTCACGCTGCTAGGCATGCTGGTGATTCTCGCCAGCGGTTTGTATGTGTTGAACGAGGGCCGAAAGACGGATCGCGCGCTGCGACGAGCCCGCGCTGATGAAGTGTCGTCTACGCCCGAGTAGTCGCCGTGTTGCGCGCCAGCAGCGCTTTTAACCACGCGGCGAACTCGCTGGCCGCCAACGGTTCGGTAAATAAAAAACCTTGCATTGCCTGACAGCCAAGCGACTCCAGACATTGCCGTTGCTCTTTCGTTTCTACGCCCTCGGCGATGGCCGCCAGCGACAGTCCGCGCGCCAACTCCAGGATGGAATTAACAATCGCCACCGAGCTTGCCGAATCAGGCAGTTCGAGCACAAAACTTTTGTCAATCTTGAGCTTCTCGATAGGCAAATTGCGCAGCCGCGACAGCGACGACAACCCAGTGCCGAAGTCGTCAATCGCGAGCGATACGCCCGCCTGTTTCAAGCGCATTAACGTCGCCAACACCGACGCGTCCTCGCTCATCAGCATGCGCTCGGTCAGCTCAAGTTCCAGACAATCAGCGCTCAAGCCGAGACGTTGTAATGACTTCAAAACGGTATTGGCAAACCCCGGCGCGCGCAACTGATTGCTCGATAAATTGACCGCTACCTTTGCCTCGCGCCAGCCCAATTGCCGCCAGCGTGGAATCTGCGCCAGCGCTTCATCAATGACCCATTGACCGATGGGCACGATGAGATGCAAGCCCTCGGCAATCGGGATGAATTCATCGGGGCCGAGCAAGCCACGCGTGGGATGTTGCCAACGAATCAGCGCCTCGGCACTCAGCACGCGTTTGCCGTCAGACGACACTTCTGGCTGGTAATGCAACACAAACGAACGGGCCTGCAACGCCTGACCCAGCTCCTCTTCAATCACCAGCGCATGATCGGCCGCACGAGCGAGCGATTGGTCAAAGAAACGGGTGGTATCGCGGCCCGATCCCTTGGCCGCGTACATCGCCATGTCGGCGTTTTTAAGCAACTGAGACGGAGTGTCGCCGTCGTTCGGATAGCTTGCCACACCGACCGACGCCGTAATCAAAATCTTTCTGTCATGAACGTCAATGGGGCTTCGCAGCGTGGCCTGCAACTGGAGGCTGAACTGATAGCAGCGCGCAGCGTTGGTATGCGATAGGGTGATCACAAATTCGTCGCCACCGAGGCGCGCGAGCCACGGTTTGTCGCCGGCCGAAGCGCGGCTATCGCAAAAGTCGAGCAGGCGTTCAGCCACGCTCGCCAGCAACACGTCGCCAAAACTATGGCCCAGTGAATCATTGACTCGCTTCAACTGGTCAAGATCAATGAAAAACACCGAAAACTGATCGTGGCTCTCGTGTGCGTCGGCAACCAATTGATTCAAATGATCGTCGAGCTGCGCACGGTTTGGTAAGCCGGTCAACATATCATGCAGCGCCAGAAAGCGGATGCGTTCCTCGGCGGCTCGGCGCTCTGACAAATCGCGCACGATTATCAGCCGCTGCTTTTTGCCGTCCCAATCGAAGTTGCGCACGTTGTACTCCACTGGAAGCACACGACCGCCACTGTGCAGCGCGAAACTCTCGTAAGCTATTTCCTCGCCCGATCCGATGACTTGACGAACTTTGGCTTGCTCGTGCAGTGGAACAAATTCGAGGGTTCCGTGGCCAATCATCTCGTCCGCACTATAGCCAAGCATGCTCAGAAGCGGCGGGTTGACATCAGTGATGATGCCTTTCACATGAAACGCAATGCCCTCGAGACTAGCCGCCATGAATTTGCGCAGACGTTCGCTGCTCTTCTTGTTCTCCATTTCCGCATGCCGATGCTTGGAAATATCCGAGATCATCACGAAGGTTCGATCCACATCGGGTGAGCCTGAGGGGACAAGGCTTACTTCGATCCAGCGTTCACGACCCGCAGGATTAGCTAGTGCCCGAGAGTAAGTTACAGCGACTTTTTCGTTGAGTACGCGATCAACCGCAGGCTGAATTCGTGCGACCGCCTCCGCACCGATAATTTCAGCAAACGTTTTGCCGACCGCTTGTGCAGGTGTGACGCCACCAAGTTTGGCGTACGACGCATTGGCGTACAAGCAGCGATGCGTGCGCAAATCAAAGCAGGCGAGCATTACCGGAACCTCGTCGGTCAACCGTTGCAGCTCTTCCAGGGTAATGTGTGGATGTTCAGCGGACACGGTTTCGATGGACTGGAAGCCTGAATTACTTGCGCGCAGGGAATCTGCATAATCTGCGAGTTTACCGCGCTCACCCCTGTTGCGAACGGTCAGGTTCGGGTGAACGGCGCAGTGTCGGCGAATCGCAAAAATTCCTCGGCAATGGTGCCGCCATCAACGTCTGCAAATCGGTGGTGCTAAAGCTGCGTCGCGTTAAAATCAAAAAAACTCGTCGTTGTGAGACCGGCTGCGCGATCCGCCGCCCAGTAGCCGACGACCCCCGCCTTTCTATCAATCACCCGCCGGACGGTCGCTATGTGCGCCTCCGATCACGTTTCTCATACCTATCATCCTCCCATGAGCACTCCTTCCTACGGTCCTGGCATCCACATTACCGCCCCGGTCTCGCCTGATTTCGCGACAATCCTGACACCGGAGGCGATGGCGCTGGTTGCCAAGTTGCATCGCACTTTTGAGTCACGTCGTCAGGAATTGCTGGCTGCCCGTGTCGTGCTTGCCAAGCGACTGGACGCTGGCGAAAAACTCGATTTCCTTGCAGAAACTAAACACATTCGCGACGATGCGTCATGGAAAATCGCACCGCTGCCAAAAGCGCTCGAATGCCGCCGCGTGGAAATCACCGGTCCAGTTGACGCCAAGATGGTGATCAACGCGTTCAATTCGGGTGCGGACAGCTACATGACCGACTTCGAAGACTCGAATTCCCCGTCGTGGGATAACCAGATTCAGGGTCAAATCAATCTTGGCAAGGCGATCCGTCGGACGCTGACGCTTGAGCAAAAGGGCAAGACCTACAAGCTCAATGACAAGATCGCGACGCTACAAGTACGTCCGCGCGGCTGGCATCTTGAAGAGAAGCATGTGCTGATCGACGGCAAGCGTGTTCACGGCGGCATCTTCGACTTCGCGCTGTTCATGTTTCACAATGCGAAGGAGCAGATCGCACGTGGCTATGGCCCGTTCTTCTATTTGCCGAAACTGGAAAGTCACTTAGAGGCGCGCTTGTGGAACGACGTGTTTGTGATGACGCAAAACGAGCTGGGTCTGCCGCAGGGCACAATCAAGGCGACCGTGCTGGTCGAGACGATCAACGCCGCGTTCGAGATGGAAGAAATGCTCTACGAATTGCGCGAGCACAGCGCGGGCCTGAACGCTGGTCGCTGGGATTACATCTTCTCCTGCATCAAAAAATTCAAGCTCGACAAGAGCTTCTGCCTAGCGGATCGCGCCAAGGTCACGATGACCGCGCCGTTCATGCGCTCCTACGCGTTGCTGCTTCTGGAGACCTGCCATCGTCGCGGCGCGCCGGCCATCGGCGGCATGAGCGCGCTGATTCCGATCAAGAACGACCCTGAGAAAAACGCAATCGCGATGGGCGGCATCATCGCCGACAAAAAGCGTGATGCAACGGATGGCTATGACGGCGGCTGGGTCGCGCATCCGGGCTTGGTTGAAGCATCGATGAAAGAGTTTGTGGACGTGCTCGGCGACAAGCCGAATCAATGGGAAAAGCAGCGCCCTGATGTCAAGGTCACGGCTGCAAATCTGCTTGACTTCAAACCCGAGACGCCGATCACAGAAGCGGGTTTGCGCATGAATATCAACGTCGGTATTCACTACCTCGGTGCGTGGCTTGCGGGCAATGGTTGCGTACCGATTCACAACCTGATGGAAGACGCGGCGACCGCCGAAATTTCGCGCTCGCAGGTGTGGCAGTGGATTCGTACGCCGAAGGGCGTGCTCGACGATGGCCGCAAAGTGACCGTCGACATGGTCAAAGCGATGGTGCCGGAAGAGCTTGCCAAGATCAAAGCCGGCGGTTTTGAGGGCAAATTTGATCGCGCTGCGGTAATCTTTACCGAGATGAGCACACAGGATGCGTTCGAAGAATTCTTGACGCTGCCGCTTTACGAGGAAATTTAGGTCGACGTGCTGCGGCGCAGCATGCGCAGCAGCCAAAAATCTGCACAAATCCAGTGAATGAGCAATAAACGCACCTTATGGGTGCGTTTTGGACGGATTAGAGCGAATTGATAGTCGCCAGCTATGGCTTTTCGGGAACTGGCGACCTAAAATATAGATCTACCGCTCATACGAGTGCGCGCAGGAGAGGGTTCCAGGATGTTGAAATCCTGAATCGCGCGTAGCACCGAACTCGGTATGTCGGGCCGGGAGCCATTAAGAAGCAAACCCGCCGATTGGATGTATCGATTACACACGGATTATTGGACTATGGCTAAGAAGTCGACGCCTGTATTGTCACGGGCAAATTTATGGTCACTGGAAGAGTACGCGAAACGTCGTCCGACGTTTCGTCCTGAGGTGATCGCGCACAAAAAAAATCGCACGGTTCATCTGGGCAACCACCTCGCGCTTCAATTTGAAGACGAGATGACGGTGCGCTATCAGATTCAGGAAATGCTGCGTGTTGAAGCGGAAGACGAGGGTGATGCCAACGAACGCGATGGCGTTCAGGGCGAGCTTGATGCTTATTTGCCGTTGATCCCGGACGGCAGCAATCTCAAAGCGACCATGATGCTTGAATACACCGACGAGATTGAGCGCAAGCGTCAACTCGCGCAGTTGATCGGCATCGAAGACCGCGTCTGGATTCAGGTGGAGGGCAGCTCCAAGCTGTATTCCATCGCCGACGAAGATCAGGATCGCGAGAACGACTACAAAGCTTCGTCAGTGCATTTCCTGCGCTTTGAGTTGACCAAAGAGATGAAGGCCGCACTGAAGTACGGCGTTGGGCTAGCGGTTGGCGTGGATCATCCGCGTTACAAAGCCGCGATCAACCCGATTCCGCAAACCGTGCGCAATGCGTTGGTGGCTGACCTTAAATAGGTCGGTTTTGGCGTAAAGAAAAGCGGCTTTTGGGCCGCTTTTTTATTGATGATTCGACTGTCAGCTTTGATGTGAAACACCCGTTCCGCTTGGGCACATACGCGTAAAACGATGATTATCGACTAATGCCACTTAATACGCCTATGCCCAGTTGCAATGGGAGACTCGCGAAAAAGCTGTTGGCAGTTATTGGTCATGCGATTTCGCCATGTAGCCTCGATGCAGCGCAGCGGAATCGAGGGCGCTCCGCGCCAACGTGTTGCCGGTTCCGCGATGGCACTTCGTTGCATCGCGGCTACGTCAGCGCGGCTGCCAGCCGCCGCACGCCTTCCTGCAATTTCGCCATGTTCACCGCGTACGCCATGCGCACGTGCTCGCGGGATCGGTAAACGCCGAAGTCGATGCCCGGCGCGAAGGCGACGCCGGTTTTGTCGAGAATTTCGCTCGCGAAGGCTTCGCTGTCCTCCGTGAACGCGCTGACGTCGGCGTACACGAAAAATCCACCGTCGGGAATGATGGGAATCTTGAAGCCGATTTGAGTCAGCGCTTTGGCGAAGTAATCGCGACGCGTCTGAAATTCTGCGCGTCGTGATTCAGCGATAGCGTAACCGGCGTCGGTGAAACAGGCCAGCGCCGCATGTTGCGATAACGCGGCGGGCGAAATATAGAGATTCTGCGCGAGTTTTTCAAGATCGCGCACGTGGCGTTCGGGCGCGACGAGCCAGCCTAGCCGCCAGCCGGTCATGTTGAAATATTTCGAGAAACTGTTCACGGAAAACGCGTCGTCGGTGTGTGCGAGCACCGTTTCCGGTTTGCTTCCGTAGTTCAGGCCGGAGTACGTCTCATCCGAAATCAGCACGCCGCCGTGCGCCGCAACGCAATCGACGATGCGCTTCAGTTCACCTTCACGCAGACTCGTTCCTGTTGGATTGGACGGACTCGCCACCAGCACGCCTTTGGTCTTTGCGCCCCAAGCGCGATCAATCTGCGCCGCCGTGAATTGATATTGCTCTTCTGGCCCGGACGCAATCGTCTTCGGCACGCCTTCCATCACGCGAACGAAATGGCGATTGCACGGATACGACGGATCGGTGAGCAAAATCTCGTCATCGCGATTGACCAGCAGCGCGCAGGTGAGCAGCAGTGCGGCCGAGCCACCCGCCGTGACCATAATGCGTTCCGGCGCGATGTCGAGCCCGTGGACGCGCTTGTAGTGCCCGCTGATCGCCTGGCGCAGCGGCCGAATGCCGAGCGCGCTGGTGTAATAAATCTGGCCGCTGGCGAGTTGCTTTTGCGCGGCGTCGATCACCGGTTGTGGCGTCGGAAAATCGGGTTCGCCGATTTCCATGTGAATGATGTCGCGACCAGCGGCTTCGAGCGCACGGGCGTGCGCTGCGATCTCCATCACGTGAAACGGTTCGATGTGGGCGAGGCGGGAGGCTAAATTGATCATGCAGTGATTTATGGCGCGTATTGCGACGTGCCGTTTGGGTTAGCTCCGCGTTATCAGCGGAAACTTGATTTTGTTGAGCAGTTGCTTCCAGCGCGGATCGCCGTGATGACGCTTGAAGAGCGGATGCGCCGGCAGTTGCATGATCTGCGGCTGCTGACTTTCGGCAAGTGTCATCGCATGGTCGAAAAACGCGTCCGCATCGCGCCCGCCGCTCTCGACCACCATGCGCACATAGCGCTGCGCAGTCTCCGCCGTGTGAGCGAGGCGGTCACAGCGCGTGCGTGCGCTAGTCAAATCGCCGCTCGCCGCTCGACAATAGGCTGCGTGCATGATGATGTTTGTGGCGGTCGGATAGAGCGCAAGCGTGGCTTCGGCGTAAGCGCTGGCGATCTCCATGTTGCCGACGATTTCGAGTACGACGCACTTCGTTTCGCGCTGCATGATCGATTCGCCGAGTGCATCGACGCCTGCATCAATGCAGCGCAATGCATCGTCAATCTGACCAGCGAAGGCCAGCGCCAACGCGTAGTGATAACGCGCGGGCGGCGCGAGTGGATCGAGCGAAAAAACGTGTGCATACGTTTTTACCGCCGCATCAAAATCACCCAAACTTAGTTCGATAAACGCAAGGCGACCATTTACACCAGCATGGTTTGGCGCAAGTGTGACCGCGTATCGTGCGCGTTCCAGCGCCTCGTTCCAGCGCAATTCTTCGGTGATGAGCAGATAGGCCGACAGTGAAATCGCTTGCGCATTTTTTGCGTCGAGATCAAGCGCGCGATTGAGCGCAACGCTCGTTGATGCGAGGCTTTGGCCCGTGAGCGGCGACAGCAGCGCTGCACGACGCGAATAACGCACCATCGCCAACACAAACCACGCATCGGCGTGATGCGGCACCAGCACGGTTGCCCGCAGCGCGAGTGTTTCTGCGTAGGCGAGATTGTCGGGCATTTGGGTGACGTTGAGTCCACGCGCCTGATCAATCAGGCGCTGGGCTTCCACCGGAATTTCGCGCGTGGGCGGCTGCGGATTTTCTGTGTCCTCAACATTGGCGGGCACGCGCTTTCCAAGGGCACGCAGCATGATGTCGACGATGGCAAGCTGCAACGATTCGCGCTCTTCCGGCACGCAATAAAACGCGTGACTCCACAAGTGCGAACCGTCGCTACCGAGCACCAACTGCGCTGTCACCCGCAAGCGAACTCCGACCTGTTGCACACTGCCTTCGAGCAGTGCGTCGACATTGAGTGCCTGCGCAATCTCACGCACATCGAGTGCTTGTCCTTTGAAGCGAAAGCTTGAGGTGCGCGCGATGATGCGGGTGTCGGGCACGCGTGTCATGGCGTCGATGATGTCTTCCGTGAGACCGTCACACAAGGCCTCGTTATCGGGATTGCCGGTGAAATTTGCCAGCGGCAGCACTGCGATGCGCGGCAGCGGAGGCAGGCCAGTCGGCGTGGCGCGTCGAATGATAGGCACATAGCCGCCCCGCTGAATTTCAAAGCGAAGGGGAGCGCGCGCTCCTTCGTCTTCGTAATAGCGATCCAGCAAGTCGCGCAGCCGATTGACCGACACGCGCACGATGCCGTCGGTGGCGGAGTCGTACGTTGACGCATCGCGCTCAAACACATCCAGCGCAATCGTGCTTTCTTTCAGACGCGCCGAGCCCACTGCACCGCGCGCATTGACCAGATAGCGCAGCAATGCGCGCTGCCGCGCCGAGCGGCCAAAACTTCGGCTTTCAATCACGCGCGCAAGCTCGGCTTCGATCTGGTCGTCAGGAGGCGTGAAGGGCATGGCGTTGAATGGTCGAACGGTGCCGCGAGGCGGGGTTTTGATCTGCAAGCTCTTCAACCCGCATGCCTACATTCTCGCAACTTTATGCATCATCACCGCCACTCACGTCAAAACACGCTTTTCGTATCAGAATAAATTAACAGCTTAATGCTAAGACGCCTATTGCATTGGGGCTAAGCGACCAAATAGCTAAAAGTCGACTATGAGCGATATAACCTATAAGCCCATATAAAATAGGCGTTCGACGAGAAAGTTGATACCAAAAAATGATGCTCGCTGAGCATGAATTTAGCGCAAATTCAGAACCGTATGTCCGCCCGCCAATGCCCATTGTGCAAGCTGCTCGTCAGGGTTCACCACGATGGGCAAATCCACCGCCAAAAGCAACGGCAAATCGTTGATCGAATCGCTGTAGGCCGTAATCTCAAAGTCCGACCGCGTGCGACCGTGCGAAGCAAGCCAAGCGTGCAGGCGCACGACTTTACCTTCGCGCATGTTGAGCTGGCCTTCGGTGCGGCCCGAGACAACGCCATCAATAATTTCGATGTCGGTGGCGATCAGATGCTCCACGTCGAGATGCCGAGCCGTAAGTTCCGTGATGAAGCGATTGGTTGCCGTCGTAATAGCAATTAGGTCGCCAGCGTCTTGATGCCTGCGGACCAGTTCGCGCGCGGCTTGTGGAATGCGTGGAATGATTTCGCTCGCCAGAAATTCGTCGCGAAGTGGCTTCCAGTCGTCAACACTGCGCCCTGCGAGCGTCCCGACGTAGAACTCGCTGAACTCGCGAACCCGCACCGTGCCTGCCTTGTAGCGCGCATCCATGTCAGCGTTACGCGCTGAAAATTCGGCGCGATCAAGGATGCCCTGCTCGATCAAAAAATCGCACCACAGCACATCACTGTCACCAGTGAGCAGCGTATTGTCGAGGTCGAAGAGGGTGAGTTTTTGACGGGGCATCTGCTGAAGATTGATCGATCGAGCGTTGTGTGTGGGAGCGGTTTCACCGCGATTCGTCACAATGGAGTTGAGCCACCGCGGTGGACCCGCTGCCACGAACTACGTCAATTATGCTGATCGCAAATGCCACGCCTTCGGACGACAAAATGTTTGAATGCCGTACGTCGATAGCGTCAGCCCGACGCCCGAATCGCCATACCCACTCCACGGCAAGCGCGGGCTCACGCGATCACAGCAGTTCCAGTACACACTGCCTGCGTTGACGCGCGAGAGGACGGCGTGAGCGCTCGCCTCATCAGGCGTGTAAACGCCCGCGGTCAAGCCGTAGCGAGAGTCATTCATGAGCAGCACCGCCTCGTCGTCGTCGCCGACTTGCTGGATGCCGATGATCGGGCCGAAGCTTTCTTCGCGCATCAAGTCCATCGAGTGATTGACGTTTGAGAATACGGTAGGCGCGTACCAATTGCCAGGGCCGGGCAGACGATTGCCACCGAGCAAAAGCGTCGCGCCCTTTGCTTTTGCATCGCTGACTTGCGCATCAAGTACATCAAGCTGCGGTGCGCGCGTGATCGCACCGAAGTAGGTGGTGTCGAGTGTGGGATCGCCGAGCTTGAACGTCTTCACGGTTTCGACGAAGTGGGTGATGAATTCATCGTAGATCGACTCATGCACGTAGATGCGCTCCACTGAACAGCAGCTTTGCCCCGTGTTGTACATCGCGCCGTCAGCCAGCGATTCCGCTGCATTTTTTACGTGGGCATCGGCGCGGACATAGGTCGGATCCTTGCCGCCCAACTCCAGTTGCAGCTTGATCAGACGCGGGCCTAGCGCCTGCGCGATCTTCGCACCAGTTGCGTACGAGCCTGTGAAGAAGAGGCCGTCAATGCGCTGCTCAAGCAGCGCCGCGCCTACTTCACCGGCGCCGATCAAGGGAATGAAAACATCCTTTGGAATGCCAGCTTCGTGCAACAAGCGCGCAATTGCAAGGCCCGTCAACGAAGCGAATTCAGACGGTTTGTAGAGCACCGCGTTGCCGGTCAAAAGCGCTGGAATGAATACATTGCCGCCTACAAACCACGGGTAATTCCACGCTGAAATATTGCCAATGACGCCGAGCGGGACATGCTCAATCTGCTCGTGCATGCCAGCTTCTTTGAAGACGGTTTGCGTGCCTGTCGCAGCGGCAACTTCGCCAAGGAAAAAATCGATGCGACCTAGTAGACCGTTCAATTCATTGCGCGCCTGGCTGACTGGCTTGCCGGTGTCTTGCGTCAGCGTACGCGCGAGCGATTCCAGATCGCCAACGACGAGGTCGCGAAAACGCTCGATGCAGGCTTTGCGCTCGGCCAGCGGCACCGCATGCCACCCCGGTTGCGCCGCGCGCGCCTGAGCCGCTTTTGAAGCAACGGATGCGGCGTCGTCGGCGAGGACTTCGGTGATTAGCGCGCCGGTTGCGGGATTGATGATGGCAAGTGTGCTCATGATGTTGTCCGCCTACATCGCCGCAATGAACAAGCGCTCGAAATCAGCGCTGGTGCAAGGGCGGGGATTGGTTTGATGACAAATGTCCTTAGTCGCAATATCTACCAATCGTGGCAGATCAGCACTAGTCACGCCACGTGACACGAGGCCACCTTCGATGCCAATCTGTGCTTTGAGCGCCTTGAGCCAAGGCACGAAAGCATTGCCGCCACCGGGTACTTTGCAGACATGCGCAAGCTCATCAAATTTTTCGGGCACGACTTCATAGTTCCACGCCAGTACCGTGTCGATCATCAGCGCGTTGGCAAGGCCGTGGTGCAGGTCACGCACCGCGCCCAGCGCATGCGCGCACGAATGCACAGCACCCAAGTCTTTCTGGAACGCAATCGCACCCATCATCGACGACATCATCATGTCGCTGCGCGCTTGCAGGTTGCCGGGCTCTTTCACGGCGGTGACGAGCGCTGCAGCGGCGAGTCGCGCGCCTTCGAGCGCGATGCCATCGCATAGCGGGTGGTAGGCCGGCGAAAGATAGCTCTCTATGTTGTGCGTCAGCGCGTCCATGCCCGTCGCGGCGGTCACTGCTGTGGGCAATCCGACTGTTAATTCGGGATCAGCGAACACACATTTCGCAAGGATTTTTGGGCTGAACACGACGCGTTTCAGATGTGTGTCGTCTTCGCTAACGACCGACGAACGACCCACCTCGGAACCGGTGCCAGAGGTGGTCGGCAGCGCAATGAAATAGGGCAATGCATTCGTGATCGCGCGCACTTGCGGATGATCCCAAACGTATTCGAGAATATCGCCATCGTGCGTTGCCGCAACACCCACGATCTTCGCCACGTCCAGCGCCGCGCCACCGCCGAAGCCGATCACGCAATCGGCGTTATGTGCCTTGAAAGCGGTCGCGCCGTCCATCACCTGCGAGCAGGTCGGGTTGCCGAATACGCCAGAATAAACTGCAACGTCGAGGCCTGTGAGCTCGGCCTTGAAGTCAGCGAGCACAGGCAGCGCACCCAGCGCCTTGTCGGTCACAATCAGCGGACGTTTGCAACCCTGTTCGAGCAAATGCGCTGCGACCAGCTTGCGCGCGCCAACACCAAACTTGATGGCGGTCGGAAATGAAAATGACGAAATACTCATAGCTATACACTGTCCCTAAATAATCTCAAAATAGCGCTTCAATTCCCAATCGGTCACGCCGTCCTGCCACTGCCGCCATTCCCATTCGCGGGTCGCTGCGAAGTGATCGACGAAGGTGTCGCCAAGCCAGTCGCGCGCGATGTCGGACTTGCGAAAATTTTGTGTTGTCTCGATCAGACTGCGTGGCGCACGTGGAACATTCTCTGCGCCTTGGTTGGTGCCGGTGATCGGCGGCGCGGTGAGCTTCAAACCTTTCTCGACACCATCGAGCCCAGCAGCAATCACGGCAGCCATCGCAAGGTATGGATTCACATCGGCACCGGGGCAGCGCGTTTCGAGCCGCGTCGCCTTCAGCGAACCGGCGATCACGCGGAAGCTGGCCGTGCGGTTGTCGAGTCCCCAGGTGGGTTTGACCGGAGCCCAAAAGCCATCGACCAGTCGTTTGTAACTGTTAATGGTCGGCCAGAACATCGGCGCGAATTCCATCAGGCAGGCCACCTGTCCTGCGAGATAGCTATCGAACAGCTTGCTCATCGAGCGCGGGCTCTTTGCATCAAAGAACAAATTCTTCTTGCCGTCCGACAGGCTCTGATGAATGTGACCGCTGCAACCGGGATACTGCTGGCTCCACTTCGCCATGAAGCTTGGCATGATGCCGTAACGCTTGCCGATTTCGCGCGCCCCGGTTTTGAACAGGATCGCGCGATCCGCTTGTTCGAGTGCGGTGCCAAACGCGATGGCCACTTCGTAGACGCCAGGACCGGTCTCCGTATGCAAGCCTTCAATCGGCACGCCGAAGGCCAGCATGTCGTCCATCAACGCGTTGAAAAAATCGCGATTGTCAGCCATGCGTAACAGCGAATAGCCGAACATGCCCGGCGTCAGGGTGGTCGGCCCGACGCCTTTTTTGTCGGCCCAGCTCTGTGGCGTTTCCCTGAAATTGAACCACTCAAACTCCATGCCGGTCATCGGCAAAACACCGAGTTTTTCGGCACGTTTGAGCACGCGCTTCAACGTCTGGCGTGGGCAGACGGCATGCGGCGTGCCGTCGGCGTTGACAAATTCGCCAAGGAAGAAATTAACGTCGTTGTCCCACGGCACTTTGCGATGCGTATCGAGATCAAGCCGAGCCAGCGCGTCGGGGAAGCCGTGTTGCCAGCCGGTCACCGTTGTGTTGTCGTAGCAAACGTCCTGCGAATCCCAGCCCAACACCACGTCGCAGAAGCCGAAGCCACTGTCGACCGCACCGAAAAACTTGTCCTTGTGCAGGTATTTGCCACGCAGGATGCCGTCAATGTCGCTGACCGCAACTTTGACTTTATTAGCGCCGGATTCGCGGATCGCGGCGACCGCGGCGTGTTCTTTGGTGGGTGTCATGGCGGCTCCTCTGATCTTCAAAATCGGTTTCAGGCCGGTGCGCCTGAGGGAATATTCAAATCCTTGAGCGCAAGCGCGACCGCATGCACGGCTTGCTCCATTTCGACCGGGCCAATCGCTCCGATACAGCCAACGCGGAAGGTTTCCACCTGTGTCAGCTTGCCCGGATAAAGAATGAAGCCGCGCGACTTGGCTGCGTCGTAAAAGCGCTTGAACTCGTAGTTCGGGTGCGCGGGCGCGTGAAAGGTGACGATGATCGGTGCCTGAATCGTTGGGTCGAGAAACGGCTTGAAGCGCAGCGCTGCCATGCCTTGAATCAGCGTTTGATAGTTGCTCGTGTAGCGTGCCAGACGCGCGGGCTGACCGCCTTCTTCCTCAAACTGTGCGATGGCCTCTGCCAGTGCGACGACCACATGCGTTGGTGGCGTGAAGCGCCACTGCCCTGTCTTTTCCATGTAGGCATGCTGGTCGTATAGATCCATCGCGAGCGACTGACTTTGCCCCGCGCACTTATCGAGCACGTCCTTGCGAATGAAAACAAACCCCATGCCGGGAACGCCTTCGAGGCACTTACCGCTGGCCGCAATCAGCGCATCAAAACGCGTTTTTCGTGCATCGATTTCGACGGCGGCGAACGAACTCATGGCATCCACGATGAGGCCCTTATTGAATTCAGCGCAGACGTCGGCAATGCCCTGCATCGGATTCAGCACGCCCGCACCTGTCTCGCAATGTATGAGAACAACGTGAGTGATGCTGCTGTCCGCAGCGAGCCTTTCACGCAGGGCGCCGGGTGAAACTGCCTCGTCATCAGCGAACGGCATCAATGTGCAGCGCCGCCCCATCAGCGTCGAGAGCTTGGCCGCACGCTTGCAATACGCGCCGTTGTCGAGCACCACAATGTGCCCGCTCGTGGGCACTAGCGTAGCAACGGCAGCTTCGACGCTAAAGGTTCCGCTACCCTGCAACGGCACAACGACGTGACTTTCATCCCCATGAACAATTTTTAGCAGACTGCGACGCACGCGTGCTGTGACTTCATTGAATTCAATGTCCCACGAGCCCCAGTCGCGCAGCATCGCGAGCTTGGTACGCAGGCTCGTCGTCAACGGGCCGGGCGTGAGAAGAATGGAATCGTGTGACATATCTCGTTGTACCTCCGGCCTTGCCTATCTTGTGCCGCGCCAGGCTTGGGTGCGACGATCCGCGAGCCGCGCGAGCAGCATGAACAACCCAGTCGCGATGGCAGAAATGCCCGCGATCATCACGGCCATGGCCGCCGCCGCGCCAATTTCTCCAGACTCATCAAGGTTGAGAATCGCGATGGATGCGACCTTTGTTTCTGGGGAATAGAGGAAGACAACGGCCGAAATAGTGGTCATGGCATTGATAAAAAAGTAGCGCGCAATGTCAACCAGCGCGGGTGTGCAAATCGGCAGCGTCACACGCCAGAAGGTCTTGTACCAAGGCACTTTCAGCGATGCGCTGACCGCTTCAAATTCGCCGTCCAGCGCCTTGAGTGCGGTCACCGCCGTTAAGTGGCCCGTTGTGTAGAAGTGAACAATCGTACACAGCGTAAGGAGCGCCATCGTGTGATACAGCCCGTTCAACGGGTTCGATGTGGCGTTGAAGAAGAATATGTAGCCGAGCCCAAGCACTAGACCCGGCACTGCCATCGGGAGCATCGCGAGCATGCGAACCGGTGCGTGCAGCCAGCCTGCGCCTTTGGTTTTTTCGAGCAGATAAGCCGAGAAGAAGACCAACGCCGTACCGAAGAATGCAGTGCCCGCCGCCATCTTGAGACTGTTAACGAAGCCTTCACCCACTTCACCGTCCACAATTCCGAGCATGTAGTGGCGAAGGCTGGGCGTCAGGTTGTACGGCCAGAAGCTCGCGAACGACGCGAAGATCGCCATGCCCAACATGGCCAGCATCAGCACCGAAATCAACGTGCAAAAAATCATCATCGCCATGTCGTAGCCGCGCGCCGGAGCGGGACGATACGGCACTGCGCGCGCCGTGAGCATGGCGGTTTGTTTTTTGCTGACGTAGTGATCAACGGCGAATGTGAGTACCGCGGGTAGCAACAACAACAGCGCGACGACTGATCCCTTTGCAAAGTCCTGTTGCCCAATCACCAATTTGAAAACATCAGTCGCGAGCACGTTGAAGTTGCCACCGATTACTTTGGGGATACCGAAATCGGTCATCACCAGCGTGAAGGTCACCAGCCCTGCGGAGAGCAAACCGTACTTTGCACCCGGCAACGTGATGGTGAAAAACTTGCGCGACGCAGTCGTGCCCATCGCGGCCGCAGCCTCGTACAGGCGCGCATCTGCAAGACCGAGTGCGGTGATCAGGATCATCAGGGCATGTGGGAACACCGCGAAACACTCGGCCACCACAATGCCCGGCGCGCCATAGATCTGCGCAATTCCGACGCTTTGCATTGCGGCCTTCAGCACACCCTGATTACCAAACCAGTAGATCAGTGAAATCGCCGACAGCAACGAGGGCGCGAGCAGCGGAATAAGACTGATACCGCGGAATAGCGACTTGAGCGGCATGCAGGAGCGCGTGATGGCGTAGGCAAAAACGAACGCCAGCGGCAACGTGATTACGGTGACGACAACCGAAACCCACACGCTGTTCCACAAACTGGTTAGCAGCGCAGGGGTTTTCGCGTAAGCGATGAAGTTAGCGAGGCCCGTGAACTCGCCCGTCTTGCCTTCGAGCGATTGCATCAGGATGGCACCGAGCGGAAACGCGAGGAACACGATCAGGATGAGCGCAACGAGCGCAAGACTCAGGTGCGCAACGCGATCAGTCCAGTGCGTCGTTTGCCGCACAAAGAGCGGCGTGGCTGAGCCAATCACGCCAGACGCCACTAGAAAATCCGCAGCCGTTCAGGCAGCAATTTCAGACGCAGCGGCGAGTCAATAGCCAGCGATTGTTCGGTCAGGAAATTCAGCGATAAGTACACGGTGAGTTTGTGCGGCGCGAGCGCGGGCGTGCTGACGTGCACGTGGCAGAACGAGCCGAGAAATTCGATTTTTTCAATCACCGCTTCGAACACATTGGGATCGTCTGGGATGAAATTTGCCGCGCCACCGCCCACAGGACGGGCGAGGACATCTTCCGGGCGAAGATAGACCTTCACCGATTGTGTCGCTGAGTTTCGCTCTGTGACATGCGGTAGAGTGAGTGAAAACTGGCCAACCGAGAGTTGCTGCCCGGTGAGCGTTCCGGGAAGAACATTCACTTTGCCGACAAAATCCGCAACAAACGGCGAGGCCGGTTCACGATAAATGTCCATCGCGCTGCCAACCTGTTCGATGACGCCGTGATTCATCACCACAATGCGATCAGCCAGCGACAGCGCCTCCTCCTGATCGTGCGTCACCATAATAGTGGTGACGCCGAGCTTCTGCTGCAGCGCGCGAATCTCCTGCCGCAGCCGCACCCGCTCAAGCGCATCAAGCGCCGACAGCGGCTCGTCAAGCAACAGCAAACCGGGAGAGGTTGCAAGCGCGCGCGCGAGGGCGATGCGCTGCTGTTGCCCACCGGACAACTGGCTCGGAAACTTGGCGTTGCTGCCGGGCAGGCCGACCAGTTTCAAAAGTTCAGCGACACGCTTCTTGATTTGTGTTTTGTCGACGCGCCGGTTGACCAACCCGTACGCGATGTTGTCGGCGACATTTAGATTGGGAAAGAGCGCGTAACTTTGAAAAACAATGCCGTAGTCACGGTCCGCCGGTGGTCGCCGTGTGATGTCGTGACTTGCTTGAAGGATTGAGCCAGACGTCGGCGTTTCAAGCCCTGCAATGATGCGCAGCAGCGTCGTTTTTCCGCAGCCTGACGGGCCAAGGAAGCAGACAAATTCGCCCTTCGTAATGTCAAGATTGATGTTTGACAAGGCGGTGAACGTGCCGAACTCTTTACGAACACCTCGTAGCTGTAAATACGGCTGGTCGGTCATGGCGTCATCAATGGTTGGCAGAGGCTGATTGCGATGCGCGCAATCGCTTGTCGAATAGGGTGCGCTCTGCGCACCAAAACCCCGTCAATCGCAACCATTAATGTCAATCATGCGTGATGGCGCGCAAAGCGCGCCGTATGAGCAAGCACCCAGCGTTCGCCGGGATGACGACGAGAAAAACTATCGTTTCTCAGATTTCGAATCGTAGCGTTTCGTCCACTCAGCCAGTATGCGTTCGCGGTTATCGGCGGCCCAGTTGAAGTCCATTTTCACCAATCGCGCCTCGTAATCAGAAGGAATGTTGGGCAGCGGGGCGGCCATGCCGGGCACGGCGGTAATGGCGAAGTTCTTGCCGTAAAGGGCCATCGCCTCCTTGCTCGAAGCCCAGTCCGCAAGCTTCTTGGCGGCGTCGAGTTTTTTGGTGCCCTTGTGAATGGCGTAGGCTTCCAAATCCCATCCCAATCCCTCTTTCGGGAAAATCAAATCAATTGGCGCGCCCTTCGCCTTGTTGCTGTTGGCACGATACTCAAACGAAATGCCGACTACAAATTCACCCGAACCCGCCATGTTGCAGGGCTTGGAGCCGGAGTGCGTGTATTGCGCAATGTTCTCGTGCAGACCATCCATGAACTGCCAGCCGCCGCCTTTGCCCGCGTCATCACCAAATAGCGAAAGCCACGCGATTACGTCAAAGAAGCCGGTGCCACTTGACGCAGGATTCGGCATCACAACCTGGCCCTTGTAAATCGGCTTCGTCAGATCTTTCCATGTCTCTGGTTTGGGAATGCCTTTCTTCGCGGCCTCTACCGTGTTGAAGCAAACTGTTGCACCCCACACGTCCATGCCGAACCATGCGGGCGGATTTTTCTTGTCACGATACTGCGCCTGAATCGCAGCCAAACCCGATGGCGCGTAGGGCTCCAGCATGCCCTGCTTGTCGAGCAATGCGAGGCTGGATGCGGCGACGCCCATCACCGCGTCGGCTTGCGGGTTGCCTTTTTCAGCAAGCAATTTGGCGGTGATTACCCCGGTGGAATCGCGAACCCACTTGACTTCGATATCGGGGTAGGCTTTGTTGAAACCCTCTTGATACGCTTTGAGCTGGTCGGTTTCGAGTGCCGTATAAACGAGCAATTGCGTTTTTTGAGCAATCGCAATTGATGAAACCACTGTGATGGCGCCAAGCGCCACAGCGCGAAACAGGGACGAAAAACGCATGGAAAACTCCTTCGAGAAAACGTACGAGGTTGGGCTTGGTTCGTGACAGCAGCGCGACGATTGCATGACAACAGTGTCACATAGTCGCGAGGCATTGTCCAACGTACTTTTCCAATTTTGAGTACATGTCGAGCGGGCGCTTGGCGAAAGCGCTACGCTATGTGTTTGCTGCGACGCGGGCGTGGGCCAACGGCGTCGCATGTTCGTAGTCCCGGAAGTACAGCGCTAACTGGCCGCAATAGAACTCGTGCCGCGCCGCGATAATTGAGCGGCGCAGATCGCATTGGCTTAATGCGGAAACGACCATTTAACGTGGGCTTAGAGGCTTTTTATGTGACAAGTCGATAATTGACTGAAAGTGCTGGTTAGCCCAATTAGAACGGCACTTTGACGTCAGAGCTGTTGGAAAAGTGTTCGATGCGAATGGCTGCGCGCGTGACCCTTACTCGCACCAGCAAGCAGCGAAAGTTAGAGTGCGCAAATGAGGAAGAAGGATTTGTGGGTATCACATCAAATATCGAAGTTAACGGACGCAGGTATAAGCTTCCAACTGTACCGACGGTAGTCGTGTGTGTTGACGGCTGCGAACCCGACTATCTCGCGCAAGCCGTTGCGACAGGGCACATGCCGTGGCTAAAACGCACGCTGGCTGAGGGCACCGGGCTGATTGCTGAATGCGTCGTGCCCACCTTCACGAATCCTAATAATTTGTCGATCGTCACTGGCGCGCCGCCATCCGTGCATGGCATTTGCGGCAACTATTTGTTTGACACTGCAAGTGGCACCGAGGTCATGATGAATGACCCCAAGTGGTTGCGTGCACCCACGATCCTCGCATCACTCGCTGATGCGGGCAAATCGCTCGCGGTGATTACCGCAAAGGACAAGTTGCGCAAACTACTCGGGCACGAGATGAAGGGCATCTGTTTTTCGTCCGAGAAATCGGATCAGGTAACGATCGCAGAGAACGGAATTGACGACATCCTAGCGCGCGTCGGCATGCCGGTGCCCAGCGTTTACAGCGCAGCATTGTCCGAATTTGTGTTCGCGGCGGGCGTGCAGCTGATGCGCAGCCAGCGGCCGGACGTGATGTATTTGTCGACCACTGATTACGTTCAACACAAACATGCGCCAGGCACGGACGGTGCCAACTCGTTCTACGAGATGATGGACGGCTATATGGCGAAGCTTGAGGAGATGGGCTGCGTCATCGCGCTCACCGCTGATCACGGCATGAACGCCAAGGTGGCCATGGACGGTACGCCCGATGTGATTTACCTGCAGGACTGGTTTGACGCGTGGCTCGGTGCGACCGTGGCGCGCGTGATCCTGCCGATTACTGATCCATATGTTGTGCATCACGGCGCGCTGGGTTCGTTTGCGACGGTGTACTTGCCGCCGGACGTTGACGTTGAACAAGCTCGCGCGAAGGTTGCTACGATGCGTGGCGTGGAATCTGCCATGACGCGCACTGATGCAGCACAAAGATTTGAATTGCCCGCGGATCGGATTGGCGATCTGGTTGTGGTGTCTGAGCGCTTCACGGTGATCGGCACGTCCGCTTCGAAGCATGATCTGTCGGGCCTTGATGCGCCATTACGTTCGCACGGCGGCGTCAGCGAGCAACGCGTGCCGCTGATCGTCAATCGCAAGTTGCCGGGACTCGACATGAGTAGACGATTCCGTAATTTCGATGCGTTTGATCTGGTGCTGAACTATGCGCAGTAACAGGAGTAGGTGCCTTTGGAACTAATGATGATCGAACAATTCATTCTCGACAACCAACTCAACGCCATGCGACTCGTTGGTCGCAAAGTTGGCGCGGACCGTAACGCAGACCGCGCGATTGCAGTCCACAACCCGTACACCGAAAAGCAGATCGGACGCGTACCGAAAGCGACGCTGGAGGAGGTGCGCGAAACCTACGCCACGATGCACGCCTATCGTCCAAAACTCACTCGGTTTGAACGTGCCGCCATTCTCAATCGCGCGGCGGACATCGCGAAGCGACGTCACGATGAGGTCGCAAAACTCATTTCAGCCGAGGCCGGTCTTTGCATGAAAGACGCGCTGTACGAAGCAGGGCGTGTCAGCGACGTGTTTCTGTTTGGCGCGAACGAAGTGCTTAAGGACGACGGGCAGATTTTCAGTTGCGACTTGACACATCACGGCAAGAAGCGACGCGTCTTTACGCAACGCTCGCCACTGCTGGGCGTGATCACCGCTATTACACCGTTCAATCACCCGATGAATCAGGTGGCGCACAAAGTGGTGCCCAGCGTTGCGACCAATAACCGTATGGTATTGAAGCCATCTGAGAAAGTGCCGTTCTCGGCGATCCTGCTCGCGGATTTTCTGTACGAAGCCGGTCTGCCGCCGGAGATGCTCAGCGTGATTACGGGTGATCCGCGCGAGATTGCGGACGAGTTGATTACCAACGAGCACGTTGATCTGGTCACCTTCACAGGCGGCGTGTCGATTGGCAAATACATCGCGAGCAAGGCGGGCTACCGGCGCATGGTGCTGGAGCTGGGTGGCAACGATCCGATCATCGTGATGGAAGACGCCGATGTTGGCGAGGCGTCGACACTTGCCGTGCAGGGGTCCTACAAGAATTCCGGTCAACGCTGCACGGCGATCAAGCGCATGCTGGTGCATGAAGCTGTCGCCAACCAATTTATTGAGCAGGTCGTTGAAAAGACGCGCGCCTGGTCGTATGGCGATCCGTCCGATCCGAAGATGGACATGGGCACAGTAATCGACGGGTCAGCCGCACAGCTCTTCGAGTTGCGCGTCAATGAGGCGATTTCGCAGGGCGCGAAATTGCTCGCGGGCAATGTTCGTCGTGGCGCGCTGTATTCGCCAACGGTGCTTGATCGGGTGCGCCCCGAGATGACCGTTGCGATGCAGGAAACATTCGGGCCGGTGTCGCCCATCATTCGCTTCAAAAATATTGATGAAGCGATCCGTATCTCCAACGGCACTGCCTACGGATTGTCCAGTGCTGTTTGCACCAATCGTCTCGACTACATCACGCGGTTCGTGAGCGAGCTCGAAGTAGGCACGGTGAACGTGCGCGAAGTGCCCGGTTACCGCCTTGAACTCACACCGTTCGGCGGTATCAAAGACTCCGGCCTTGGCTATAAGGAAGGCGTGCAGGAAGCCATCAAGAGTTTCACCAACATCAAGACTTATTCGCTGCCTTGGGTCTAGCGAGGTTCTTCATATGCTGACGTTGACCGACATTGAAACCCTGTTCGCCAAACACGGCGACGAGCAGTACAGTGGCGAGTCTGTTACGCAACTGGAGCATGCTTTGCAGACGGCGTATCTGGCCGAGTGCAATGGCGCCGACGACGAGTTGATTACCGCAGCACTGCTACACGATCTTGGCCACCTGCTGCATGATCTTGGCGAGACGCCTTCGCTGCGCGGTGTCGACGATGTTCACCAGTATCGTGCGCTGCCGTTTTTACGGGGATTGTTTCGCGATGATGTGTTGCACGCGATCAAGTTTCACGTTGATGGGAAGCGATACCTTTGCGCGGTACGACCGGATTACCAGGCGCGGCTTTCCGAGGATTCGAGGCGGAGCCTATTGCTGCAGGGCGGCATTTTCACTGACACCGCCGCCGCTGAGTTCATCCGACAGCCGGGTGCCGCAAGCGCAGTTCAATTGCGGCTGTGGGATGATGCTGCGAAGGACGCGAATCTCACCACGCCGACGCTCGCGCACTTCATGCAAATCGTTGCTCGTTGCGCATTGAAAGCTCCGGCTTAGTGACGCTTACCTGGCCGATTGTCGCCATCGTGCTGTTCGGCGCGCTGCTGCATGCAAGCTGGAACGTAGTCGTGAAGTCGAGCACCGATAAGGCGCTGGACACTGCCCTGATTCACCTAGTTGGCTCTCTGATTGCGCTGCCATTGGTTCTCATCGTTGGCTTGCCGCCGCTCGTGGCATGGCCGTACATCCTGTCGTCAGTTGTCATCCACATTGCGTACTACATGGCGCTGACGGGCGCGTACCAGCACGGCGACATGGGACTCACCTATCCACTGATGCGCGGCGTTGCGCCGATGCTGGTCGCGGTCTCCGCGTTCACCACGCTGGGCGAACACTTGTCGCTGCTCGCGTGGGCAGGCGTGACGGGCATTTGCTGCGGTGTGCTGGTGTTGGGGCTTAGCCGATATGCGCTCGACAATCGTCGCGCAACGCTGTTTGCGCTTGCGAATGCAGTGGTGATCGCTGTCTACACCGTGATTGACGCGCTGGGCGCGCGTGTTGCAGTGGCGGCAGGGGGCAACGCCGTGCAGTATGTTGTCGCTCTGTTCGTGCTCGACGGCTGGCCGTTCGCGCTGATGGTGCTGGCACGACGCGGACGCGCAGTGTGGCCTTATGCGTGTGCAAGGTGGCCCGTAGCTTCGGCTGGCGCGATTGCCTCGCTCGGTTCGTACGGCATCGCGCTGTGGGCTATGACGAAAGCACCGGTTGCGAGTGTTGCCGCGCTTCGCGAAACCTCCGTGCTGTTCGCCGCACTTCTGGGAAGCTGGTTCTTGAAAGAGAAATTCACACCACGTCGCGCGCTGGGCACGTGCGTCATCGTTGGTGGCGTGATGGCGTTGCGATTGGGTTGATCGCTTTGAGGAGTTGAAATGAGTCTTCCATCACACGCCGAAATCGTCATCGTTGGCGGCGGCATCGCGGGTTGTTCTACCGCCTACCACCTCGCAAAATTGGGCAAGCGTGACGTGCTACTGTTGGAGCAGGGCAAGCTGACCTGCGGCACGACGTGGCACGCGGCCGGGCTCATTGGCCAGATGCGACCCAACCGGAACATGACGCGCATGAGCAAGTACGGCATCGAGCTTTACTCCACACTCGAAGCGGAAACTGGCCTTGCGACTGGCTGGAAGCAGTGCGGAAGCGTCAACGTTGCGAGCACGCCAGAGCGTATGAAGGCGCTACGAAAGCAGGTTGCGCTGGCGAAAAGTTTTGGTGTCGACGTTGAGGAAGTTTCACCGCGACAAGCGGGCGAACTTTACCCAGTGATGCGCACCGATGACCTTCAAGGCGCGATCTGGATTCCGGGCGACGGCAAGGCTAATCCAGCAGATCTCACGATGTCCCTGGCGAAAGGCGCTCGTAACGGAGGGGTTCGTATTGTTGAAGACATTGAAGTGACTGGCGTCATTGTCGAAAAGGGTCGCGCGGTTGGCGTGCGAACCGCGCAGGGCGAAGTGCGATGCGAAGTCGTGGTCAATTGCGGCGGCCAGTGGGCGAGGCAGTTTGGTCGTCTTGCAGGTGTGAATGTGCCGCTCTATTCGGCAGAACATTTCTATGTGGTCACAGGCAAGATTGGCGGCGTAAATCCGATGCTGCCGGTGATGCGCGACCCCGATGGCTTCATTTACTACAAGGAAGAGGTCGGTGGCCTCGTGATGGGCGGTTTCGAGCCGAAGGCGAAGCCATGGAAGGTCGATCCGATTCCGTCCACCTTTCAATTTGAATTGCTGGGTGAAGATTGGGATCAATTCGAGCCACTGATGACCAACGCCATTCACCGCACGCCGTGTCTGGAAACCGCTGAGATAAAGATGCTGCTCAACGGGCCGGAGAGCTTTACGCCGGACGGTAACTTCATCCTTGGCGAGGCACCGGAATTGCGTAACTACTTCGTCTGCGCCGGATTCAATTCTGCCGGTATCGCCAACTCGGGCGGTGCAGGTCGACTGATCGCGGAGTGGATTGTCGGCGGCGAGGCGAGTAGCGATTTGTGGGACGTTGACATTCGCCGCTTCGGCGGTTTCACAGGTAATCGCAAGGCGTTGTTCGAGCGCACGGCGGAGACCCTTGGCTTGCACTACGCAATGCGCTGGCCGCGACAGGAGCTTGAGACGGCGCGGCCATTGCGCACATCTCCACTGTACGATTTGCTGGTCGCGAAGAACGCCGAATTTGGCAGCAAAAATGGTTGGGAGCGAGCGAACTATTTCAAGCCTCCCGGCGCTGTTCGACCCGAGTTTGGTCTTGGTAAACCGGGTTGGTTGCCGTGGATGGTTGAGGAGCAGCGCGCCACGCGCGACGCTGTCGCGATCTATGACCAGACTTCATTCTCCAAACTCTTGTTGCAGGGGCGTGATGCGCTGAATGTGCTGCAGCGCCTGTGCGCTAACGAGATCGACATTCCGGTCGACAAAATGGTCTACACCGCGATGCTCAATGCGCGCGGTGGCTTCGAGAGTGATCTAACGATCATTCGCCTCGCAGACGAGAAATTCCTCATGGTCACGGGCTCCGCACAGACGGTGCGCGACGCGGATTGGATCAACCGCAACATCACCCCGACCGAACACGCCATCCTCACCGATGTCACCGGGCTTTACAGCGTGCTCTCGGTCATGGGGCCAAAGGCGCGGAAGCTGATGGCGCGCGTGAGTCCTGATGATCTCTCTCCCGAAGCACTCAAGTTTTCGTGGACTAAGGAAATCGATGTCGGCTTTGCGCGCGTTCGCGCAGCACGCATGAGCTACGTTGGCGGGCCGGGGTTCGAGTTGTACGTGCCGGTTGAAATGGCACGACACGTTTATCTGGCACTGTTTGAGGCGGGTCGCGATCTCGGGCTTCGCGATGCTGGTTATTACGCGCTGGATGCGCTGCGAATTGAGCAGGGCCGTCGTGCATGGGGCGCAGAGCTTGGCCCTGACGAAACGCCGTGGGAAGCGGGCTTGAGTTACGCGGTGAAGCTCGACAAACCATCGGAGTTCATCGGCAAAGGCGCGCTCCTGAAATCGCAAGGCCAGCCGCTGCGCAAGAAGCTCGTTACGCTCGTTCTCGACTCAGCGGATGAGTACGCTTGGGGCGGTGAAGCCATCGTTCTTAACGGCGAAACGGAAGGTGAACTTTCGTCCGTTGGCTGGAGCCCTTTGGCTAATGCTTGCGTCGCGCTCGGCTACGTGCGCGGCGAAGGGGCTAACGCACGCCATGACGGTACTGCGGCCCATATCGAGCTGTGGGGCGAGGCGATTGCCGTCAAGCTTTATGATCACTGGCCTCCGCGTTAGTAAACAGAAACATCATGCTGCAAACACCACCACATTGGGTGCTAAGCCTGCGAGCCGCTGCCGATCAACCGCCATTGCGCGAGCGTGTTCCTCTGCGCTGGGGTGGTATCGAGATTGGCAACGCCGAGCACAAGGTGTTGCAGCAGATCGAGCGTGCGTTCAGCTATCAGAGATTGACGGTGCTTCGGTACGACGCGTCGGGCTGGCACGTTGATGGTAATTTGACTGAGAGCCTTGCGCGCATCGCGCTAACCATGCGCGACCTGGAAATCGCAGACAAGTGGCGCAACGAGCAATTGCCGGTGATCGACAGCGGCGAGCATGTGCTCGGTACGGTGGAGCGCGCGGCGGTGTACCCGCTCGGCTTTCGCACGCGTGCCGTGCATCTGGTGGGTGAAACGTCCGACGGTCAATTTTGGGTGCAACAACGCGCGATGAACAAGGCCAACGATCCCGGCAAGTGGGACACGCTGATGGGCGGTATGATCACGGCCGTCGACACGTTGGAAAGTGCGCTGGAGCGAGAAACGTGGGAGGAGGCGGGGCTGCGGCTGCACGATCTGTTTGGTCTCACGTTCGGTGGCATTGTGCAAGTGCATCGCCCCACGACGGACGGCGTTGGTAGTTACATTTCAGAGCGTATCGACTGGTATCGCGCAACCATTCCCGCTGATCGCGTACCAACTAATCAGGACGGCGAAGTAGCGCAGTTTGCCAGGGTGCCGCGCGAGTCAATGATGGCGGGAATTGCTGCCGGAAAGTTCACGCTGGAGGCGTCGCTGGTCACCGCAGCGGCGTTAGGCTTTTAGCTTTTTTGTAGGGGCGGCTTGCCGCGACGAACGCTAATGTTTACTGTTGTCGGGTCGCGGCAAGCCGCTCCTACAGCTGCAGCACGACGCCAGCAATAGCGCCCACACCAATCATCCACAGCGGATGCAATTTCGTGAACATGAATACGGCGAACGCCACGGCAGCCAGCGCCCATGCGCGCCAGTCGGGCATACCGCCGAACAGCAGCATGCAGCCCGCAAACATCAGCCCCACTGTCACCGGGGCCAGCCCGCGCAGCACAATTTCTCGCCAAGGATTGGCCTGCAAGCGGGTGAACATTTTGGTCACGACAATCATCAGCACAAATGGCACAAAACTGATTGAAAGCAGCGCTGTCAACGCGCCCGTAATGCCCGCAACGTGATAGCCGAATAGTGCGATGTAGAGGATGTTTGGCCCTGGCGCGACTTGCGCAAGCGCGATGTAACCAGCGAACTCGGTGGTTGTCATCAAACCGCGTGTGTCGACGAAGAATCTGTGCATGTCCGGGATCAGCGGAATGGTGCCGCCGATGCACAAAAACGACAGCGACATGTACAGTAAGGCCATGTCGACCAGTTGGTCACTATTTTTCATAAACCCGTTTCATAACTGGCCTCGTTTTGAGAGCACCACGCCAACCGCACCACACACCAGCAGCACCAGCGCCATGTGCCAGTGTGCGAAGAACGCGAGCGACGCGGACGCCGCGCAGAGCGCGATACCGAGCGGGCGTTTCCAGAACGGGCCGCCCATTTTGAGCGACATGAAAAGTAGGTAAGCCGTGGCCGCTGCGGCCATGCCGGTCATGCCGGATTTCACCGTGGGCAGGTGCGCGAACGCGTGATACAGCTCGTTGAGCAGCAACAAAATAATCAGCGGCACACCGACGATGCCCGCGAACGCAAGCAGCGCGCCGACTATGCCGTGATAACGCGTTCCGATGAACACGGCGAGGTTCACCATGTTCGGCCCCGGCACGGCCTGGCAGACGGTCACGATCTCGGTGAATTCTTTGTCGCCGAGCCACTCGCGGTCTTCCACCAACACGCGCCGCCCCCAAGGCAGTGCGCCACCAAACGCGCTCACGCCAATTTGCAAAAAGGCCAGAAACAGAGCGCGGCGGGAGGGTACAAAAGCGGGGGCGACGGCTGCGATTGCAGCGGGTTCAACGGGACTTTGATGCATCAAAACATGCTAACGCAGCGTGCCGTCGATTGAATGCCGAGTTTCATTCGGGAAACAGGGTCAGGTTTCAATACTGTTCGTTTAATAGATTGTTCGCCCTGGTGTGAT
>ENA-OBLH01000037-OBLH01000037.1-metagenomes-genome-assembly--contig:-NODE-37-length-46526-cov-4.80424_pt1 | contig 46526 bp, 46 predicted proteins | sample MGYA00153382_OBLH01 | MGnify analysis MGYA00153382
GTGCACGGAGATGGTCGGAAAGTCCATCGGCAACCCGCCTGCGAGCATCACGCCGCACTTTACAGCCTCGATCAACTGCGGCGCGTTACCGTGACATGGGTTGTAGCTGCTCCCCGTGTTGGCGATGCCGATGACCGGACGATCCAGCGCTTTGTCCGTGAAGCCAGCGCCCTTGATGAAAGCTTTGCGCAGGAACAGCGAAAAGCCCTGATCGCCGTAGCTGGTGAGGCCTTTTTTCATGCCGGTGGCGGTGGGCTTTTTTGCGTCGTCTTGGGACATGGATGAGCTTGCTTCTGTGCGATGTCTTGGATGACGAATGTAGTCGTTGTCAGTCGCACATAGCGCTATGGTTTCCGCAAAGACGACGGTTAGGCGCGTGCGATGTTTCGTTCCTGGCGTTAGCGGTTGAACACGCGTTATGCATATCAACTTTTCGCTGAAAGTGCCAATCTCATTGCGCTTATGCATAGTTATGCCGATAATCGACTTCGGCTATTTATAGCGCTGAGCCCAATTGAAATATAGGTTTCAGCCTATAGCTGTATCCGATTGCTTTACTCAAACCCGCGCCAGCGTGCCCCGCACTTGCGCTACCAATTCGTCGCTTGCTTTGGCCAACAAACCCTGATCCGAGCCGAGGCCGATCATGGTGAAACCCATCTTTGCGTAGATCTCGGCATCACTTGCGCCGCGTGCGAGGATGCCCGCCCATTTGCCTGTGGCGAGAATCAGCGTTTTCGCTTCCTCGATCTTTTGCTGCACTTCAGGGGCGAGCGGATTGCCCATGAAACCCATGCTCGCGGCGAGATCGGACGGGCCGACGAAGAGGCCGTCGATGCCATCCACCGCCGCAATCGCCGGTGCGTTTTTGACGGCAGCGGTGGACTCAATTTGCGCGACGATGCACAGCTCGGTCTCAGCATTAGCATGATAGTTTTTTACGCGCCCCCAACGGTTCGCGCGCTGTAATCCCGCCACGCCACGAATGCCACGCGGCGGATAGCGCGTCGCGGCGACAATCGCCTTTGCCTGATCGGCGGTTTCGACGTTTGGAAACACCAGCGTGCGCACGCCAAGATCCAGATGCAGCTTGACCACGTCGCTGTCAAACTTCGGGAAACGCACCACGGCCTCGATGCCGTAGCCGTTGAGCATTTGCAACTGCGCGAGCACCGTGCGGGCGTCATTCGGCGAATGCTCCATGTCGAGCGTGAGCCAGTCGTAGCCCGAGCCCGCCAGAATTTCGTTGGTGTAAGCATCAGCGATGCAGCACCACAGCCCAAGCTGAATTTGTTTGGCGGCGAGGGCGGATTTGAAAGCGTTGGGTTCGATCATGGGGTGCTTTTGTTGAACAGGACAAAATCGTAGCGGCGCGATACTTTCACTCAAGTCACCGGTGCGGGGTTGAACAGCACCAGCGCGTTGTGCAGTTTCCAGTGTTCGGCCCACGTTTTTTTGCGGCCACTGGCGACCTCTAACATCAGCCGAAACAGCTCCCAGCCCACTTGTTCAATCGTGGCGGAGCCATCCGCAATCGTGCCGGCGTTGATGTCCATCAGGTCGTGCCAGCGCCGCGCGAGGTCAGTACGCGTGGCCACCTTGATCACCGGCACGGCGGCCAAACCGTACGGCGTACCGCGTCCGGTGGTGAACACATGCAGATTCATGCCCGCCGCGAGTTGCAACGTGCCGCAAATGAAATCGCTCGCGGGCGTGGCTGCATAGGTGAGCCCTTTTTGTTTGAGCTTTTCACCCGGCGCGAGCACACCAGAAATCGGCGACGTGCCGGACTTGACGATGGAGCCCATCGCTTTTTCGACGATGTTGGACAACCCGCCTTTTTTGTTGCCCGGTGTGGTGTTGGCGCTGCGGTCAGCGCTGCCGCGTGTGAGGTACGCGTCGTACCAAGCCATCTCGCGAATCATCGCGTCGGCGACCTCGGGCGTGGTGGCGCGCGAGGTGAGTTGATCGATGCCATCGCGAACCTCCGTGGTCTCGGAGAACATCACGCTGGCCCCGGCGCGCACCAGCAGGTCGGTGCAAAAGCCAACCGCAGGGTTCGCCGTGACACCGGAAAACGCGTCGCTGCCGCCGCACTGTACGCCAACGACCAACTCGCTCGCGGGCACGGTCTCGCGAACGCGCGCGTTTAACCGTTCTAGGTGCGCTTCGGCTTGGCGCATGATCGATTCAACCATCGACATGAAGCCCACATGCGCGTCGTCTTGCAGGCAGACGACGTCGAGCGCATTCGTCACATTGCGTTCATCAATGATGGCAAAGCTGCCCGGTGGCATAAGCCGCTCCGGTTGCAGTTTTTCGCAGCCGAGACTGACCAGCATCACCTCACCGCCGAAGTTCGGATTCAGGCTGATGTTGCGCAGCGTGCGGATCGGGATCTCGGCTCCCGGTGCGTCGATGGCCACGCCGCAGCCATAGCCATGCTCCAGCGCCACCACGTCGTCCACATTGGGAAATTTCGGCAGCAATTCGGCTTTGATCCGCCGCACGGCAAAGTCGGTGACGGCGGCAACGCACTGCACGGTTTGCGTGATGGCCAAAATGTTTCGCGTGCCCACCGAGCCGTCGGCGTTGCGAAACCCTTCGAAGGTGTAGCCGGTCAGCGGCGGCATCGTTGCCGGCTTGACCGTGGCAATGGGCAGGTTGTCGAGCTCGCGCGCGGCAGGCATTCTCAGCAACCGCTCATGCACCCAACTGCCCGCCGCAATGTCCTTCAGTGCGTAGCCAATCGGGATGCCGTAACGCAACACCGGTGCGTCCGTCGTCAGATCAACGAGCGCGACTTTGTGACCCTGGGGCACGCGATCCAGCAACACCAGCCCGGACGCCAACACAGCGCCCGCAGCCAAGCCGCCATCGTTACCGACAATCGCGACGTTGTCACGCTCGTGCATGCTGATGGTGATGGGGAGGCAGGATGTGATGCGTGCAGTGGACGTCATCACGGGGGTGTCGGGCATTCGTATCTCTCGCCGTCATTTGGTGCATTAGCCGCCGCGCGGTCACACAATTACTAGGCATTCAAGGTGTTTGGTAGCGCTGCCATTTTAACTGGGTGTGGCCGCAATTGACAACTGCAAAGGGTGCCGAAGTGGCGGTAGGCGACTGTCCTTCTGGGCAGCGGCGTACGCTAGCGCGCTCAGCAGCCGGTTTACGAAAAGCGGGGTAGCCAAGCACAAACTGCGCAGCGCAGTACCAGTGGACGCAGCTCGCGGTTGGGCTGCCTACGCATACGCATCGACATCGGTTTGACGATCCAATTTGGTAGCGCTAACATCATGTGGTTGAAAATTAAGAGCGCGTCGATTAATCGCGACAAATCCAAGGAGACAACCCGTGAAGAGAACCATCTGCGCCATCGGCGCAACGCTAGCGATGACATCCGCGACGGCCGTGTGGCCTGACAAACCTGTCACGTTGATCGTACCGTTTCCGCCCGGTGGCTCGACCGACATGATTGCCCGAACGCTCGGGCCGAAGTTGACCGAAAAATTCGGCAACACGTTCATTGTCGAGAACCGTGCGGGCGCAGGAGGTACGGTCGGTGCCACCGTTGCCAAGCGCGCAGCGCCCGATGGTTACACGATCTTTGTCTCGTCACTCGGCCCCTTTGTTATTGCGCCACACCTAATTAAAAACTCGGGCTACGATGCGCTGAAAGACTTCGAATACATCACCGTCGCGGTGCAAGCGCCCAATATATTGACGGTGCCCGCGAACTCGCCGCACAAGAGCTTTGCCGACGTCATCGCGTTTCACAAAGCTAATCCGGGCAAGATGACGTTTGCCTCGGCTGGCAACGGCACCAGCGATCACCTCACGGCTGAATTGTTCTGGCAACAAACGGGCACCAGCGGCGTGCACGTGCCGTACAAAGGTGGCGCGCCCGCGCTGGCCGATTTGCTGGGTGGACAGGTCGATGCCACCTTCATGAATATCAACACCGGCATCACCAACATCAAGGCAGGCAAACTGCGCGCGCTCGCCATCACTAGCGCCAAACGCTCGCCGCTCTTGCCCGACGTGCCGTCGATGGAAGAACTGGGTATCAATGGCGTCACTGTGTACTCATGGCAGGCCGTTGCCGCGCCCAAGGGGTTGCCTGCGGACATCAAAGCCAAGCTGCATCAGGCGGTTGTCGCGGCGCTGAATGATCCCGTTACCAAAACGAAGCTGCTGGATCTAGGCTTCGAAATCGTGGGCAACACGCCCGAGCAATTCACGGCTTTTCAAGCCAGCGAGTTTGCCCGCTGGAAGCGAGTTATTGAGGTTGGAAAAATCACTGCCGATTGATGTTTGCTCCGCGTCAATCGTCGTGATGGTCGCTACCACCACTCGTCCAATGGTTGTCACCTTATCTTCTGTATCGCGCATTTCGTAATGACTCTCTCCGCAACGCCTGTCGTCACCGCTCTCCGCGTTATTCCCGTCGCTGGGTACGACAGCATGCTGATGAATCTCTCTGGCGCGCACGGCGCTTTCTTCACGCGCAACTTGCTCGTATTGACCGATAGTGCGGGCCACACCGGTGTTGGTGAAGTGCCCGGTGGCGAGAACATCCGCGTAACACTTGAAGAGGCTGCGCTGATCGTGGTGGGGCAATCTATTGGCAATGCGCAGGCGGTGCTCAACGCCATGCGTACCCGTTTTGCAGATCGTGATTCCGGCGGGCGTGGCTTGCAAACCTTTGATCTGCGCACGACGATTCATGCGTTAACGGCAGTTGAATCTGCACTGCTCGACCTGCTTGGGCAACACCTGAATGTTCCAGTCGCAGCCTTGCTCGGCGAGGGCCAGCAGCGCAACTCAGTTGAAATGCTCGGGTATCTGTTTTTCATCGGCGATCGAACGCAAACTGACTTGCCGTACCGCAGCGAATTGAATGCTGACAACGACTGGTTTCGATTGCGAAACGAGAAGGCGATGACACCCGATTCGGTGGTGCGACTGGCCGAAGCTGCGCGTGAACACTATGGTTTCAACGACTTCAAACTGAAGGGCGGTGTTTTGGCAGGCGAGACCGAGATTGAAGCGGTCACCGCGCTGCACGAGCGTTTTCCACAGGCGCGCGTAACGCTCGACCCGAACGGCGGTTGGCTGCTCAAGGACGCCGTGCGATTGATGCGTGACCTGCGCGGCGTGGTGGCGTATGCGGAGGATCCGTGCGGTGCCGAAGGTGGATTTTCCGGACGCGAAGTGATGGCCGAGTTCCGTCGCGAAACGGGCTTGCCCACTGCGACCAACATGGTGGCGACCGACTGGCGTCAGCTGGTCCATTCGCTCTCTTTGCAGAGCGTGGATATTCCATTAGCCGACCCGCACTTCTGGACGATGGCGGGCTCGGTGCGCGTGGCGCAAACCTGTCGTGATTGGGGGCTCACCTGGGGCTCACATTCAAACAATCACTTCGATGTGTCGCTCGCGATGTTCACGCACGTTGCCGCTGCCGCGCCGGGAAAAGTAACGGCGATTGATACGCACTGGATTTGGCAGGACGGTCAGGGTCTAACGAAAGACCCGTTGCAAATTGTCGATGGCCACGTGCAAGTGCCGAGCGCTCCGGGGCTTGGCGTGGCTTTGGATATGCACAAGGTGGAGCGCGCACATCAACTGTATTTGCGGCATGGCCTTGGGGCGCGTGATGACGCAACGGCCATGCAATATCTGATTCCAGGATGGAAGTTTGATAACAAGCGGCCCTGCATGGTTCGCTAGCAGATGCGCAACATGAACACTCACGTTAAATAGAAAGACCATCATGAGAGAAAACCCACTGCGGAACCTATGGAAATCAGGTGGCGCTGCCGTTAACGGATGGCTGGCGATTCCTAGCAGTTTTTCTGCAGAAACGATGGCGCATCAAGGGTGGGATTCGCTCACCATCGACCTGCAGCACGGTGTCGTTGACTATCATGCGATGATCCCGATGTTGCAGGCGATTTCAACTACCAGCACGGTGCCGGTGGTGCGCGTGCCATGGTTAGAGCCCGGCATTCTCATGAAGACGCTCGACGCCGGGGCGTACGGCGTGATATGTCCGATGGTCAGCACGCGTGAGGACGCGCAGAATCTGGTGGCCTGGACGCACTACGCACCCAAGGGCACACGCAGTTTTGGCCCGGTGCGCGCGCTGCTTTATGGCGGCGCGGATTACCCGACGTACGCCAACGAAACCATCGTCACGTTTGCAATGATCGAGACGGCCAAGGCGCTCGACAATCTGGATGACATTCTCTCGGTCGAAGGGTTGGACGCGATCTACATCGGCCCATCAGACTTGTCGCTTGCACTCGGCTGCACACCGACGTTCGATGATGTTGATCCGAGAGCAGCCGAGGCCATTGACCACATACTCGCGCGAGCCAAAGCACACGGCATAGTTGCAGGCATTCACAACGGCACCCCCGAAGCCGCGCTCAAGCGGATTGCCAAAGGCTTTCAGTTTGTGACGATTAGTTCAGACGCGCGACTGATGGCTGCGGGCGCACAACAAATTGTGGCCAAGATGCGCGCTGCGACAGCGTCAGAAAACGCACCTGCGGCAGCCAAGGACCCTAGCTCTTACTAATTCGCGCCAGACCCGTACCGCAACTTAGGAGGGGCCGGTGTATTTCGCCGATCAGAAATGCCTTTTGGTCAGCGATATTCCGAACAACCGCCCAATGGCCTTGCATTCTCGCCCGACGAGAAGAAGCTCCACGTCGTTGAGTGGAAGGGCACACCTAACCGCAGCATCTGGAGCTATGACATCACGGCCGACGGCAGCGCGTCGAACAAAGTCAAACTGATTGATGCCAACGGTTCAGGTTCGCTGGATGGCTTCAAGGTGGATGTGGACGGTAATCTGTGGTGCGGCTGGGGTAGCAACGGCGCGCCGACCGCCAAGGCCGAGGATCTTGACGGCGTGATGGTGTTCAACCCACAAGGCAAAGCCATTGGTTTCATCCGCCTGCCAGAGCGCTGCGCGAACCTTGAGTCTGGTGGCCCCAAGCGCAATCGTCTATGTATGGCGAGTTGCCATTCGCTGTACGCGGTCTATGTTGAGGCGCACGGCGCGGTTTGATCGACTGAAATTTTTGGTGCGCTTGACTAACGGCCACGGTAATTCGTGGCCGTTTTGCATTCATCAGCCTGCTGTTTGCGTTGAGGCCATGAAGGGTCAGTCGGTAAGCGCGCTCACGTAGGAGCGGCGAGAGCCGCGATAGGTTGCGCAGGGAAACGAGATCGTGGCTTTCGCCGCTCCTGCAGAGACGGATTCAATCTCAAACACATAAAAAACGGGCACCAAGGTGCCCGTTTATGCATTTCAGAATGATCGAATCGATCAATCCTCGACGAACGTCTCGTCGCGCTTCTTGCGGATCGCTGGCAGCGCCAGAATGATCAGCAGGATGATCGAAAGCGTGAGCATCACCGCGCTGATTGGGCGTTCCCAGAACACGCTTGGGCTACCGCGAGATAGCAGCAACGCGCGACGCAAGTTCTCTTCCATCATCGGACCGAGAATCAAGCCCAGCAACAGCGGTGCAGCTTCGCATTCAAGCTTGGCAAAGATGTAGCCAATCACGCCAAATACCGCGATGACCCACACGTCAAATGTGGTGTTGTTCACGGTGTAAACGCCAATACAGCAGAACACCAGAATCATTGGGTAAAGCAGGCGATACGGGATCTTCAGTAACTGAACCCACATACCAATCAATGGCAGATTCAGAATCACCAGCATTGCATTACCAACCCACATCGAAGCAATCAAGCCCCAGAACAGTTGTGGATTAGCCGTGATGACTTGTGGCCCCGGTTGAATGTTGTGAATCGTCATCGCGCCGACCATCAACGCCATCACCGCGTTTGGCGGAATGCCAAGTGTGAGGAGTGGGATGAAGGAGGTTTGTGCGCCAGCGTTGTTGGCGGACTCTGGGGCTGCGACGCCACGGATGTTGCCTTTGCCGAACGGTGGGTTGGCGTTTTTGCCGGCGAGCTTTTTCTCAAGCGAGTACGATGAGAATGAGGCAAGCAATGCGCCGCCGCCCGGAAGAATTCCCAGCAGTGAGCCCAGCAATGTGCCACGCGTGATCGCGCCTGCGCAATCCTTGAAGTCTTGCTTGGTGGGCAACAGTCTGCCAACTTTTGCCGTAAACACTTCTCGTGCGTCGCCCTTTTCAAGATTGATGAGAATTTCACCAATGCCGAAGATGCCCATCGCAATACCGACGAAGCCGATGCCGTCCGTCAACTCTGGAATGTCGAAGCTGTAGCGCGCGACGCCGGAATTCACATCGGTGCCAATAAGGCCGATGGCGATGCCAAGAATGATCATTGCGATGGCTTTGAGTACCGACCCGTGGGCGAGCACAACCGCCGCGATCAAGCCGAGTACCATCAGAGAGAAGTAGTCGGCGGGCCCGAACTTCAAAGCCGCTTCAGACAGCGGCGGCGCAAAGGCAGCGACCAACAACGTCGAGAAGGACCCGGCAATAAACGAGCCGATAGCGGCCATGCCCAATGCCGCGCCCGCTCGACCCTGTCGGGCCATTTGATAGCCGTCAAGGGCGGTCACCACGGAGGACGATTCGCCCGGCAGGTTCACCAGAATGGCGGTTGTTGATCCGCCGTACTGAGCGCCGTAATAAATACCGGCCAGCATGATGAGTGCAGACACCGGCGGCAGCGCGTAGGTGGTTGGCAGCAGCATCGCGATGGTCGCCACGGGGCCGATACCTGGCAGCACGCCGATCAGTGTGCCCAGCAGGCAACCAACCAGTGCGTACAGAATGTTTGAAAACGTGAGCGCTACGCCGAAGCCTAACGAGAGATTGCTAAGTAAATCCATGTTGTCCTCTTAGCTCCACGGAAAGAGTTTCATCTGGAGCTTCAAGCCCCAAACGAATACGGCGGCGCAGAAGATGCACATGATCACAGTGATCATGGCCAGCGATTTGTATTCCTTGTCGTGGGCTGCGACACCCGAGATAAAGGTCAGCATGATGATTGCCGCGATCATGCCAAGCGTGGGCAGTGCAAAGCCGAACAACACGACCGCGGCGGTCAAAATGATCACCGGCCTCCACGTCCAGCCGATGCCCTCAGTCGCAGACCACTTGGCCTGATTTTTGAGACCCAAGGCGGCGATAAGCACCCCGAGAAAGGTCATGATGGCCCCAAGCACGCTTGGGAACCAACCCGGCCCCATGCGGGCTGCCGAGCCCAACTGATAGTTACCGGCCCCGTACCAGAACGCTGCGCCAATGGCGACAAACATCAGTCCGGCAATAAAGTCTTTGTTCTTTGACAACCCGTTCAAGTGACGTCTCCTCCTAAATAGTTCCGGCGCGATTATGGTCTATCCGCCTGTCGCATGACTGTCCTTTTTTTACTTATAAAAACAAAAAGCCACCCTAAGGTGGCTTTGTTGCGGCGCAGCGATGTCTGCTTACTTGACGCCCGATTTGGTGCGCAGCTCAATGAGATGGCGTTCAACCACTTGGCCTTGCAAGCGCTGGGTCAACTGTGCTTTCACCTCTTCAAACGACGGCGCTTTTGCGTCGCGCGTATCTTCAAGTTGAATCACATGGAAGCCAAACGGGCTTTGCACGGGTGTTGGCGTGTATTTGCCTTTTTGCAATGCGACTAGTGCGTCAGCAAATGGCTTCACGTAATTAGATGGCACTGCCCAATCAAGATCGCCGCCGTTGTCTTTCGAGCCCGGATCTTTCGAGTTGGCTTTGGCCAAGTCTTCAAATTTGGACCCAGCCTGAAGCTGCTTGATCAAGCCTTCCGCGTCTTCTTTTTTCTCGACCAGAATGTGGCGTGCGCGATACTCTTTGTCGCCCAAACCAGCCTTGATGGTCTCGTATTCTTTTTTCAACGCCTCGTCAGTTACGCCGTTGGCGCCCATGTAGTCGTTCAGGTATGCACGAATGAGAATGGAGTCTGCTGCTACTTGCATCTGAGTCTTCATCGACGCATCGCGATCCAGACCTTTGGCTTTTGCTGCGCGAATAAACAGCTCACGGTTAATCAGTTCATCGCGCAAGAACGCACGTAACTCAGGGGTGTCTGGCTGGCCCTGTGCAACGCGCTCTTTTACGATGAGATCAAGTTGACTTTGCGACACCGTGATGTCGCCCGCTTTTGCTGGTGCGGCGGCTGCCGGCGCAGCGGGTTTTTTTGCCGGTGTTTGCGCAACGGCGATCGTGCTGGTCAGAGCAACCAACAGGGCTGCTGCTAGTGAGTTACGTAATTGCATCTTCATTTCCTGTTTTATTAGTAATTAGCGCGTAGCTAAAAAGTCTCGGTCAGATAGGGTTAGATTTGTGTTTAGAGTTCTTCAGGCGTTTTGACTGTCAGCGACAAAGCGTGGATGGTGTGTGGCATCAGGTCTGATACCAGCGCATACACCGCGCGATGCCGGGCAACCGTGTTGAGCCCGGAAAAAGATTTGGACACTATTTTGGCCGATAAGTGCCCGCCGCCGTTGCTTCCCGCGTGTCCGGCGTGTTTTGACGAGTCGTCCGATATTTCGATCAGCGTGGCTGCCAGTGGGGCGAGGCGGGATTCCAGCAATCGAACTAGCGTACTCATTTCGCCTCCGGCTCGCTTTCTTGCATGTACTTCGCTAGCAGCGCCACATTGCCAACGGTGAAGACGAGGAACAAACCCATCGCCCACCAAACTTTGAAATTGACCCATGCATCCAATGTGAAATTGCTGGCCACATAACCATTAAGCGCCGCCATGAACGCAAAAAACGCGATCCAAGCCCAAGTCAACTTGCCCCAAAGCGCAGCGGGTGCCTGAATTTGCGCCTGTTTGAAAACCGCCTGAATCCAGTCGCGTTTCAGAACTACTTTGCCAAACAACAGCGTCAAACCGAACGCCCCATAAAGTGCCGAAGGCTTCCATTTGATGAAGGTTTCGTCGTGTAGCAACAGCGTGGCTCCGCCAAAAACGACGATGATGCCGAGTGACAGCCATTGCATCGTGCTGACCTTTTTGCTCACGAACCACGCGTAGGCGATCACCAATACTGAAGCGGCTATGGCAACGCCAGTGGCGACGTAAATGTCTTTGAGTTTGTAGGCGACGAAAAACAGAATGATCGGCGCGTATTCAAGTAGAAATTGCATGGGGCTAGATTGTATTCAGGCGGACGGTTGCCGCATGAACATTGGTTTGTAAATAATATTGTTGAAAATTTAATTGTGTGCAATAGAATGAATTCCACGAAGCAGATTCGTCTCTAAATTCACGCACGACGCACCGCTAAAAAAAAATATGAATACACCCACCGCATTGCTCAATCTGGATCGGCAGCTCTGCTTCGCGCTGTATTCATCTTCGCTGGCAATGACCAAGGCGTACAAACCGCTGCTGGCGGAACTTGGCATCACTTATCCGCAATATTTGGTGATGCTTGCGCTGTGGCAGAACAGTCCGCAGGGTGTGGGTGAACTAGGCGAACGACTCAGTCTTGATTCCGGCACCTTGACGCCATTGGCCAAGCGGCTGGAGGCGATGGGTCTCATTGCTCGTAATCGCAGCGCGCACGACGAGCGAAACGTGGAGATTTCGCTGACCGCCGCGGGCAATCGACTGCGTGCTCGCGCTGAACCGATACCGCTGTGCATCATGCAGCTCAGCGGTTGCCAACTGCCACAACTCGAATCCCTCACGCGGGAACTCAAAGTTTTGCGCGATCAACTGGTTGCTAACGTCCAAGCCAATGCGAAGACCGCAACTGCATCATTACCTTCACCCCCCATTGCCGAACACGTTCAAGGCGATTAACCAAGGAAATCACCATGTCCATCGAAAAAATTCTCTACCGCGCCGAAGCCACCGCCACCGGTGGCCGTGAAGGCACCGCCCGCTCATCCGACGGCATCCTCGACGAAAAACTGACCACGCCCAAAGAACTCGGCGGCAACGGCTTGCCCGGCACCAATCCTGAGCAACTGTTTGCGGTCGGCTACAGCGCCTGTTTCCTCGGCGCGCTGAAATACGTCGCCGGTGCTGCAAAAGTCGCTCTGCCTGCAACGACCACAATCACCGGTAACGTCGGTATCGGCCAAATCCCAACAGGGTTCGGCATTGAAGTGACGCTGACGGTCGACATTCCCGGCGTAGACCGCGAAGTCGCGCAAGGTCTGGTCGACAAGGCGCACATCGTCTGCCCGTACTCTAACGCAACGCGCGGCAATATTGATGTGACACTAAAGTTGGCGTAAGTCACCGGAGTGCCCACCGTAACGATTAGCGGCGCGAGCTGCCTCCCGCTCGCAGACGCCTTCGAAGCCGTTGTCGTTCTAACCGAGATTATTCATTACGGGCAATCATCCCCTTCGTCGTTCCTGCGAAGGCAGGAACCCAGCGACTTTGCGACATTGGTGCGGAGTTTCGAGTGCCCGAAAGGCGCTACCCCTGCCCCTTCGGCAGGCTCAGGACATGCTTCGCACGGGCGACGATTAGAAAACGGGCTAATGAATTTTCTCGGTTTTGTTGTGGCAACAAAATGCACCGTAGCCAAACACGTTTTCGTGATGACTAATTTCGGTTTAAGGGCGTACTCGTAGGAGCGGGACGGCATACGCAGCCAAACCAAGTGGCAGGCGCGGCAATTTCAATCAGGGTTGACGTTCTCACTATTGAATCCCGTGTGACTCTTTCGAATGAAATCACGTTGGATTCAGAAGTCACACACGCGAATTACACGTGCGTAACGTGTGCGAAAAAAAAAGACGGCGCCGCGCCAATTCTGTAATCCACTTGTAACCCCGTGCCGTCTAACCTGCTCTCTGTCAAAAACAGATGTAGGCAAAACGATGGCTACCTTCAGTAATTGCTCGGTGTGCCGTGCGACTTCGCCATGAGCATCACCACGCCAATGACCGCATCGAATGCGGCCTGCGCGCTGGCTTTTATGGCAGCGGAATTGCTGGCGCTGCCCGGACTTACCATGGGCATGTATGCCTACACCGTCGGTCGCGTCGACGGCAGCAGCAGCTGGTTCTCGGGCTTGTTTGAACTGTTGTTTTCAGGCATTGTCGTTTTGCCCATGGTGCTGTTGTGTCTCATCGTGCTGTTGCTTGCGGGTGCGTTCGCCACCGCTCGCCCGTGGGCCGCCGCTACGCTGCTAGTCATCAACGTGGCCGTGGCGATCCTGGCGTGGCCCGTGGTTGCGCCGGAAACGCCGTCGGAGTTTCTGGTGTGGTTGCCAACGCTCGCGTCTGCGGCCATTGCCAGTTGGCTCGCGTGGCGTGAGTTTGCGCAGTGAATGGCCCGACATGTTCAACTCAAAAATGACCATCGCTTTTTGGAGCATCGCGGGTATTGAAGCGCTCGCGCTCGGTGTTTTCTGCCTGATGTTTCTGGCCGATGGCAGTAAAGCTAATCACGACGGCAGTCGCAGCATGGGGTTGTTTTTCTTTTTGATCATCCCCGGCGCGGTGTTGGGGTTGGCCATGCTGTTGCAGGTTTTCTTTACTTCAGCGGTGATGCGCGTCATCGCATTCTTGATCGTTATCTCGCCCGCGATCATTCTCGTGGTGGCGAAGGGCGACGACTATTACGACACTTATCAGGCAGACCAACGGGCGCAAGGGCGCGGCTATTTCTCGGGCCGTGCGATGCGGGCGATCGCGACCGCAGTGGCACAAGCCGACGTGGCGCTGGTGGAAAAGTTGGCGCCTACTGTAGACATCAACACCGTCGGCGATTCGGGCATTACCTTACTCTGGCTTGCTACCGACATGAATACGCATCAGGCCGCGGGCATCGCACCTGAAACGCAATTGCTACTGGTGCAAACGCTACTCAAACTCGGCGCAAAACCGAACCGAACGGCAGGCCTAGGCTCCGAAGTCAGTCCCGCGTTGTTGTCGGCGTTGCGTATGAAAGACTCAGCGGTGGCTAAGGCATTGCTTGATGCAGGCGCTGATCCGAATGCGCTGGACAACAGCGGCTCGTCGATGCTGTTCGCGGCAGCCGGCAGCATGTCGGTTGAGTCGTTGCGATTGTTACTGGATCACGGTGCTGACGTGGATGCTAGGTGGCACGGCGCTCCACTTTCGGTATGGGTCTGTCTGGATCAGCGCTGGGATTTGTTGTTGTTGCTGGTCGAGCGCGGCGTAGACGTCAGTCGCACGTACGGCAAGGATGACTTGCGTACCGCAGCGAGTTTTGTTGCCACCGCAGTCGAAAATGCGAGGAAAGAAAACCGCGCGCCGGAAGCCATACTGCAACGGGTTCAATCGCAGCTTAGGCGTTAAAGTTATCTCACCAGCGCAGGCACCGGAATCACCAGCTTGCCGTCCGACTCGGCAACGTACCACTGGCTGCTGCCGTTGGCCGTTAAATTATCCGCCTTGGTGGACGTTGTGATCTCCAGACTTTTGATAGGTTTCAGCGGCATTTTCATGGGCTTGCCCTGAATATTTTTGCCGCCTACTGCCATCTGCTTGTTTTCTTCAGCGGTGAGCTCGACCAGTTTGATGGTGTTGATCGTCGAGCCGAAATCGGCAACGATCATCATGTTGTAGAACTCAAGCGCGGTCGGGTCAGCATCCGTGACGTAGAGCAGCGCCTTTAGCGCCTTCGCATCTTTGCGTTCAACAGCTTTTCTGAAGCCATCGACGAACGCCCTTTCTTGTGCAGGTGTCGCAGCAACGGCGGGCACTGCCCCCATGCAACTCAGCAGCACGGCGCCCGTGACCAACGTAGGGATTGCTTTTTTCATGTCTGTTTCCTTTTTCAATAAGTTAACGAATAGACACATCTCAAGGCTTGCTAAATGTGGCCGTGAGCGTTGATGATGATCCGCATCACCGAACGAAAAATCCGGGATCCATCAAATACCAATTTACTAATCCTGCCACCAGTCCGATCGCAAAGACGATCACCCCAATCGTTTTATCTCTGGTTGTATTCGGCTTGCCAGCCATCGTCGGAAACGCCAAAAGAAATAGCCCGCCCACACCACACAAAGGCGCGAATGCAGCGATCTTCATCGAGTATTTGTGGGTAAGTAACAAGTCGTGCCAGTTGTAGTAAACCAGCCCGATAGAAACAACGATGAGCCCTAAATAAAGAAGACGTGGCTTGACATAGTGCATGTTTTTTCCTGATTCTCGCTCAGCGGCGCTTCTATAAAAAACGTTCAGGAGATTGCAATCGCATCAACGCGATCCATGCGAATGAGGATGCGACCGAAAGTCTGGTTTTTAACTTCGATAGTGTTGCCGTCAATGCGCTTTACAAAAATCGCGTTGATGACCTGACCGCCCATGTGGATCGCCAGACCTTTCTTTTGCGTCAGGCTTTGATTCAAAACTTCTTCGACCGCAGCGCTTGCTAGCGCGCCGTTGTTAGTTTGAGCGAGTGTGGTTTCGGTCATGGCAAAGAATCCGAGTGAGAGTGCGAGCAGGCGCGCGGTGGTGCTGTGTTTCACGATGTCCTTATTGAGCGATGGTTTTGACGGGGGGCTAGGGGGCAGGGCGATTCAACGCATACTTGAAGTAGCCGTGAAATGAGTCGCCCGTGAGGCGCGCGGTGGCGTCGTTGGCCAGTTGAATCAACAGGTGTTTGCCATCTTTCGTGATGAGCACCGCCGCCAACCAAAAGCGCTCCGAATGACCTTCGTGCGGGTCGGCAATAAATTCGCGGTCTTCACTCAACGCACGTCGAATTTCTGCAAACCACAAGTCTGGCGTCGCGTTTAAAATGGCGCGTACAAGTACGATGTTGGCGATTGAGCCCGAGTCCAAATAACGCTTCACTGCGCCCGAGCGAATCTCATGCCCTCTCCATGTTGGACGTGCCACTAGGTCTGTCAATTTTGCAGGACTCACCCTCCTGTCATCGGCTAGAGGTTGTGTCATTCCGATTGAAAAAACGACAGTTGTCATCGTGACCCCGAAGGTGAGGCCACGCGTCAGCAAGCCTGCTGCAACGCCAACTAGTTTTTGCAGCTCACTATGCACGCTGCATCGCTCCGTAGCTGCTGATCAGCAAGACGATCAGCGCCACGACAAAATAGACCACGCCGACCTTGCTGAAGCTCCACGCCGATTTGCTGCGCTTAGCTAGTAAACCGGCGATAGCGGCTGAAATTATGGTCAATGCAAACATGCGACCGACTCCTTCAGCAGAAAAATTCTGATAAAGCAAACTCAACGCTCCTGTTGAAACTACCAGCCAAATGCCGCCCCACGTGAACGCTTTTTGGTGCGGTGTTACGGTTCGAATTTCATCCATTACTTTGCTCCGAAGCGGTTTGATTACGCTGATTTGCGTGCTCGCGACATTACTGCAGCCATCGGCGCAAGTATCGTCACCAACAGCCGTCGTTGGCGACGGTGTCTGCGGTGGAATTGACTGTAATCGTTGCGGCCCACAGCGCAGGGACAGCCACGGTGCAGATCAAAAAGCTCAACCACGTCCGCGTTGAAGCATAAGGGCTAAGAGACCGAAACATTGATACGTTCATTTTTGTGCTGTCGCCACGGCCGGGTGCAATGATTGAATGGAAGCGAGGTTACTGGCGAGTGACGTACAACTGGCTTACAAATCATCGATAGGCGAAGAAATGTGACGGATTTCTCGGCGCAGTGTGCAACAGCTTTTTGCTCAAACTGACAATTTATTTCAGTTGACGTCACTATGGGTGCGGCAAATAAAAGGCGCAATCACCGCCCGTACATCGCCGACGTGGTGGTGTACTCCGGATTTTGTAGCCCGAGGCGAATGATGTCTACGCTGGACGTGATGAGGCCATGAAACGGGTCGCCTGGCTTGTAAATCCAATACTGGATCACGCCCTTCGTGGTGATTTTGAGCGTGTAGCACTCGGGTTCGTTGGTCGATCCGGTCTCATCGACGCACAGCACGTTTTGGTTCACCCGCCATCGCCCCACGGCCTCGTAGCCGTCGGTGCGCCGCGAGTAGGTGTCGCGCACGATGTACACCCCGTCGGGGCCGAAGTATTGGTAGCTCGTGAAGTACGGTTTGACGTCGGCGACCGCGCGACGGTATTCGTTGACGTGGCTGTTGCCTGACAGCAGACGGCGCAGCGCATCATCGGTAACGGGCTGCGCAGGCGCAGCTTGGCGGCTGGCTGTTTGGTTGCTGATAAGCGCATCGCTGCGGGCGCGCGCGCTCTGGCGCGCCGCATTGGCGCTGTCGGAGCGCAGGGCTGCGCAACCGGTTAAGGCTGTGGCGGCGGTGACGAGCATTGCGATGGCAGCCACCACGGCGAGTTGTTTTGCTGACGTTAAATTCATGGGTGGCGTGTCCTGTTTAGCGTGACATTTTTACGATGCTGCGAGGTCGGCACTAGTGTCGCGAATGCAACAATTTGTTTGGAAACCACGGCGTGGTTTCAGTGGCTGCGTCGGCATGCACCACCCACAAATGTGAGTTGCAGGCCGCACACCAGAGCAGGGCGGTTTTTGGGTCGAGATACGAGCGGTCGATATCGTGGCGCTCTACGTACAGCGCAGCCACTGTGGGGCCGAAAACTAGCTCGAGTTCGACTCCATCAATTTGGCAGTGGGCTTGCGGATCCCGACCCTGTGGTTGAGTGATGTGGATACCGAATCCGCGCATCGCGCGCTCGATGGGTTGCAGGTGGACGCAGAGGGCGTCGCGATTTAAAGGCAGCTCGGGCGCTACGAATTGCGGGTGATTTATCCGCGACAGGCCGGGACGCATGAGCCCATTGCGCACGGCCACGACGATCAGCGCCACTGCGATGGCAAACAACAAGACGGCACCGATGTAATACGGTTCTACGATCACTGAGGGCGGCTGCTGGCCGGACATCCAGAAGCCGACGCGCAACAAAACGATCATGCTTGCGCCGACGATAAACATCACCCACAAAAGTCCCGCGCGACCTGAGACTAGTTGCCGCTGCTCAAGCAGCGTTGCAGTGGCGCTCCGCTCCAACCGCGCTGGATGCGCAGGCGGTTTCGACTGCTTGAGCAGCACCCAAAGCCCATAACCACCCAGCAAGGTGCCAATCGGGATGACCAGTAGCACCAACATCGACCATCCAATCGCCACCACCCGGCCCCATGATTCATTGAGCAGCAAGCCGATGCCGCAGACGAGACTGGGCAGCAAGATGAACATCGACAGCATGAACATCATTTGCCCCAGCGTGTGCGCTGTTTTAAGGCTGTGCGCATCGCTCGCTATGTTGATCCAACAAAGGTACGCGCCCATGCAGGCCAGCATGCCACCGCCACCCAAAATCAGATGTAGGCCACCGAGAATTTTTATGTTGCCGTTCGTCATGAATTTTCAAAGCCACGTGCGTGAAGCAGCGCGAATGGCTGTGTACGTCGAAGGCGGGACGATAGCGGCGCGGCGCATACAGTTGGATTACAGATGAGGAGCGGTGGCCTGTTTTTTTTTGGTGTTGGTAGACTGCGGTGCACTCGTGAACGCAGTCGTGTGGGAGCGGCGCAAGCCGCGACAGGAGGCCACGCAATCGCTACTTGCGCCGCTCCTACAGGTGCAGTTTGATGCGTAGCAGGCCGACCTAAGTGGTCGTATTTAGCCGGTCAGAAGTGAGAGAAACTGAACGATACGCGCCCAGTTGCTTGCTCACACAGCTTTTATGTCTTAGCCCATTCTTTACTAGGGCTAAGCGTTATTTATGCAGAAAATCGACTTAAGCAAAAAATTCTCATAAAGCCCATATAAATCGGCGATTTCAGCCAAAAGTTGCTTGATATTGATGCTCACATTTCCACCGTTTCGAACGTGAGAAAAACACCCATCAACACCGCGCCGAGCGCATTATTTCACGTCGCTAAAACAAAAATCTCCGCCGAGGCCAGCGCCCCGTTTGCACCGACGCCACCGGCAATTAGCACCCGCCCGTCGGCCAGCGCGGTCGCGGTGTGCAGATAACGGGCTTCTGACAACGAGGCCGTTGGATGCCACGTGTTGTCCGCCGGATCGTAAATTTCGCAGCTCGCGAGCCTCCCCGCTGAGCCGTCGCCTCCAGCGATCAACACCCGATCTCCCGCCAGTCGGTTGGCGGTGCAATATTCGCGACCCGACCGCAGATTGCCCGCGGCCAACCAACGCCTGCTGTCCGGGTCGTACAGTTCGGCGTGGGCGAGGTAGTTGCATGCGCCATCGTCGCCGGCCACCACCAGCACGCGTCCGTTGCCCAGCAGCGTGGCCGTGTGCCGCATGCGGTGGTACAAAAGCGACGGGCCGGGGCTCCATTGATCGTTGGCCACGTCGTATATCTCGGAGCTGGCGACCGATCCCGCCGCGCTGGTGCCAGCCACCAGCAGCACGGTTTGATCCATCAATCGCGTGGCGGTGTGATATTCGCGACCAACGCGCAACCCCTGCGCTGGATGCCAGGCGTTGCGCACCGGATTGAAACTTTCCGCAAGATTCAACTCGCCGCGATCCGAGTAGCCGCCCGCCAACAGCACCGTACCATCAAGCAGCAGCGTTGCGCTGTGCAGGCCGTGTGAAACGCGCATCGCGCCAGCGCTGCGCCAGCGATCAGAGATGGGGTCGTAAAGTTCAGCGTTTCGTAAGTAACTGCCGTTGAAACCACCCGCCACCAGCACGCAGCCGGTGTTGAGTAAGGTCGCGCTATGGTAGTAGCGCGCTGTGGCAAGTGGGCTTGCGCCGTGCCAACGGTTGCTCGCTGGATCGTATCGCTCGACGCTTGTTAAATCACCCCGAGAGGAGGTGCCGCCCACCACCAGCACGGTGCCGTTTTCAAGCAGCGTGCTGGTGTGGAACTGACGTGCGTTGGCCATCGACGCAGCCGCCTTCCAGCGGCCCGTTGCGGGCGCGGAGGCCGCTACGGCTGCTACGGCTGCGACGGCCGCTGCGGCTGCTGATGAGGCGCGTTGGCTAGCTATCGCGGCGGGTGCCGTCGCGTGCGAAGTCACGATGCGCTGCGCGTCGATGGGCTCACGCTCGCGGTTTCGCAACCGTTACCCTTACCCTTACCGCCAGCGCCGATCGGTGGTCAACAGCATCATCCCAGCCATCAGCAATGTCAGCAAGGCGATCAGTGCTGGATGCAGCGTCGGCACCGGCGTTGCGGCGATCACCGTTGGCGGCAGCACATCAAACTGCGCGTTCACCGTTTGTGCGGCACTCATCGTCACGCTGCACGTGCCGGTGCCGCTGCATCCTGCGCCAGTCCAACCGGCGAACGTTGAGCCTGCGGCCGGTGCAGCGGTCAACACCACGACGGCGTTTTGCGCAAGCGTTTCGGTGCAATCTGCGCCGCAGCTGATGCCGGTGCCGGTTACGGTGCCCGTGCCTGCGCCGGACTTGGTTACTGTCAACAAAAACGTTGGCACTACGACGACATCGAACTGCGCGTTCACCGTTTGCGCGGCGCTCATCGTCACACTGCATGTGCCAGTGCCGCTGCATCCTGCGCCTGTCCAGCCGGCAAACGTTGATCCCGCGACGGGTGCAGCGGTCAACACCACGACGGTATTTTGCGCCAGCGTTTCGCTGCAATCTGCGCCGCAGGTGATGCCGGTGCCGGTTACGGTGCCCGCGCCTGCGCCGGACTTGGTTACTGTCAACAAAAATTCGGGCACTGCAGCGACGTTGGTCAGGTCAAATAGCTGCGTAATAGGCATTTCACTCGAGGTGTCGTACACGATGGCTTCGACCTGATACGAACCCACGCTGCTGTCTGCCGTCGCGGTCGTCTCAGCGAACCCGGTGGCGTCTGCCAATGCGCTTGACGGCGCAAGCGTTGCGCCGCCATTGCTTAAGAAATAGACGCGAACTTGCGGTGTCACTTCACCGGCGGTGTTGGTGACTTTCACTCGTAGTTTCTGCGCAAACGGGGTGTTGACCAGGGTTGATTGCGGTGTGCCGCTGGGAAGCGTCATAAAACGTGGCAAATCTGCAATGTTTCGCAGCAAAAATGTCCTCGGACTGGCGAGGGAGTTATTAAGCAGAGAGGCCGTCACTGCGTATTGACCGATAAAGCCATTCGCTGTAGCGTTTACTTGCGCGTCACCCGTAATGTTGCTGACCGCTGTTAACGAGGAGAAGGTTGCGCTTGCGCCAGTGACCGCATCAGGCACAATTTTGAAGACGACCGTGGCACCGGCTACCGGGTTCGCGAAGAAGTCCTGCACATGAATTGTGATGGGGGACGTGAACGGTTTGGTCACGTCGCTGTGCTCCGGGGTGGAGGACGCAACATAGATCAGGGCTGCAGCACCCGCGGGAGCCGCGTTAATAAGCGAAATCGCCGCAGGCGTCGCGCCGGGGGCAGTGGCCAAAACTTTGTAGCTACCGGCGGTGCCGTTTGCGGTCGCTGTAACCGACGCAAATCCGGAGGCATTGGTAACGGCAGTGGCCGATGACAGCGTGGCCCGCGCGCCGGAGTTGGGTCCGCTGAAGGTAACAGTCACGCCGACTTTTGGCACGTTTGACGGGTCAGTCAATTTCACTTGGAGTGCGGTGCCGAATGCCGTGCTGATCAGCGTGTTTTGATTGTTGCTGGCGGCCGTCACGGTCAACGTGTTCGCACCAGTGTTGCACATGTCGAACGTTTCGGTTTTGACGATGCCAGTGATGGTGGCGGTGATCTGATAACAACCGAGCACCCCGTTGGCCGTTGGCGTGTAGCTCACTTTTCCTTGCGCGTTGGTCGCCGCGATAAACCCTGTGGCGCTCGCGACGGCGACACCAAACGGCACCGAGAAACTGACCTGCACATTGGGCACGGCAATATTACTCGCGTCTTTGACGGTTACCGTCAGCGGATTGGCAAACGCCGTGCTGAATACCGTGCTTTGCGGGCTGCCCGTGGTGCTCACATTAGCAGCGATACCCGCGATAGTTTTAAAAATAGCGATTTTGGTATCGAATGGAACAGAGCCCTTGGTAATGATGTCGGCGCGACCGTCGTTGTTCAAATTAATGGCGGTAAGCATGCGCGTTTCCGAGTAGCCGATGTGTTCGTTGATGACGAAACTGTGATTGGCCTGCTGAAGTGCCACATAGCCGTCCACCACGATGTCCAGGCGTCCGTCTCCGTTAACGTCAGCAATCACCATTTGCCCCATGTCCCGGTTGCAACACTTCGATACGCCCGAGGCGACAATTAATGTGGGCGCCTGGAAAGTGCCGTCGCCATTGCCTTTGGCAAGCCACACGTCAGCGCCGATATGGGTTGACATCACCACGTCTATCTTGCCGTCGCCATCCAGATCGATGGTTCGCAAGTCGTGCAATACCCACACCGTGCTCTTGTAGTCGACAACCATGGTTGATGGCAAAAAGAAGCCACCGCCAAAGCCCTTCATAAAGAAAAGCTTGTCCGTTCCCCTGTCGTTGAGGATCAGGTCGGGCTCGTTATCGCTGTCGACTTTCGCCAGCGACATACTGTCGACGTTGCCCACATCGAACTGGAAAGCAAACTCAAACTTGCCGCCGCCAATGCCCAACAAAACTTCGAGATAGACCGTTGGGCCGTTGCTCACCAGCGTGAGCAGATCAGGCTTGCCGTCATGGTTCAAGTCGGCAACGATAGTGCTGCCGAATGCCGTGACCAAATCGGGCAAATACGGGCGTTGCGGGTTGGCAGCGACAAAGCTCGCCGTTGGGTCACCGGTGCCAAGCAATATCGAGATGCCCCCGTCGTCGGTCACGATGAGATCGATTTTTCCATCGCCATTGACATCAGCCGCGACCACCTCGCGCGGATTTACCAGATTAAAAACACCGTAGTCGTGCGCCAGGGTCAGCGTGCCAATCGCGTTCCGCGTGTAAATCGCCAGACTGCCCGACTTGTTATTGTTGTTTTTAACGATAGCCAAATCCGGATAGCCATCGTTGTTGAAGTCAGCCGCAACGGCGGCATAAGGCGTGCCGACCCCGCCACCGATGTTCGCTGGCTGCAAAACGGGCGGCGCAAAAATGTTGGCCGCTGCAGCAGGAAAGGTAAGCGCTGACAACGCCATGAGAAGTATTGCGGCGAAAAGCGCATAAGCGTGGGTGAGTCTTGGCGTGAGCCTTAGCATGATTGCATCCTTAAGGGGTGGTGACTTTTATAAAACTATCCACACGTTAAAGGCGCGCAATGTACAACTGGATTACAACACGCGATAATGCACTCATACCTCATAAAAATTGCTGTTGACATGTCGTCAGTCATCGCCCCGCAAGCGGACAAACTGCCCTGGATGGAAATTGCTCGCGACATCGTGTGCAGCTCGCCGATTGATGCGCTGGAGCGGTTTGACACATCGCTGAACCTCGCGATTGGCATGAACGATGTTGAATCTCGGCTCGCGCTCTCGGCCAACGCGCTCACCTTCATGCTGTTTCACTGGACGCGGTTTAACGGCTGGCGGATGTGGATTGAGCGCTTCGAGGCGGCGCAAGTGCGGCTGGGTGAACGTACTGAAGGCGTGCCCCAGTTGACCCTGCTCAGCGGAGCGCTTGCGGCGGGTTTATTGCGCGGCGATGCGCTTGAGGTGTTGGCGCCTTTGGGGCATCGCATGGAATCGCTGATCCAAAGCGATGCCGATCCAGTTCAGGTTTATTTGGCTGCAGCCACCGCTCTGCCGTGGTTGCAAATGTCGCGCAACGCGGCGGGCGCGCAAGCGTTGCACGCACGGATGCTGGCGATTGATAGTTGCGCCATCGCGTCAAATGGCGCGGACGATCCGCAAGGCAAGCTCTACTTTCGTGGCGCGTGGCTCGCGTCGTGGGCACAACATCTGCTGTTCAGCGACCATTCGCGTTTTACCGAGGCGTTGCAGGCGTTGGACGTGTTCATGCTGGCCTGGCCTGTGCCATTATTGCAGTTTCGCCATTCGCGATTGACCGCTGAGAAATACATCCTGACGCAAGATATGGTGGCGGCAGAGCGCGCGCTGCGTGGCATGCTCGCCGCGCTGCATGCCAATCGACCTATGGAGCGCGTCATCTACAACAGCGTAGCGACCCTGATCGTTGGTCGGGGCGGGGATGCGGATCGGATGCACCTGCACGGTACCCACATTTCGCGGGATTTAGTGGTCGCGGATTGCCCCCCTGCGCTTGCTACGGTTTATCGTATGGCGGAGGCGCGAGCGCATCTGGTGACGCAGCAATACGAGTTGGCGGCAGTCGCCTACAACGCCTGCTTGCGCGACGCGCACAGCGCGCACGCTGGCGTCTACCGTGGGTTGGCCGCACTCGCGCAGATCATGCTTTTGGATCGCGATGATGCCGGGATGCTGAGCGTGTTGCGAGACAGCCTGTGTGTGGGGCTCGCCGCCATGCGCAAGGAGGGTCGGGGTAATTTTTTTGCTGTTGCACTGCACGCTCGCGGGACCATTTGCGCGCTTGCGCTTCGGGAGAACATCGAGGTCGAGTTTGTCCTCGCCGCGCTTGCCAGGTTTCCGACACCGCCGCCCGCATGGGCGGACGAAAATTGGCCATGGGCGCTCAGCCTGCGCACATTCGGCGGTTTTCGTGCGCAAGGATTAATCGAGGAAGGACGCGCGGCAAGCAAAGCATCGAATCGTCAACTGAGCCTGCTCAAACTGATCGCCGCGCACGGCAGGCAAGGGGTGACTGTTGCGCATGCGGCTGAAGCATTATGGCCCGCCCAAGACGGCGATCAGGCTGAAAATTCGTTGAGCGTAACCCTGCTGCGGTTACGCAAAATGAACGCGAATGCAGACCTGTTTATGCGCAGTGATGGCTGGCTGCATTTGGACGCAACACAGGTGTGGAGCGATGCGGCTGCGCTAGAAACGCACCTTCAATCGCTGTCTGAAACAGTGGCAAGCACGGCAACCGAAGCGCTGCGCCTGATCTACATCACGCGGCTATTTAATCTCTATCGTGGCGATTGTCTGTTTGGTATCGAGGACGATTGGGCGGTGGGTCGCGCCGCGCACTATCGCGGAAGGGTAACGCTTGCCACTCAACAGCTGTTGCAAAGCGCGCTGGAGAACCAGCACGCGGTTGCGGCGCAGCGGGTGATGACCGGCGCTCACTCGCGCGGCTTGGATGTCGAGCGGCTGCTCAATGCCATTCACCCGGGCCTTCGCGTCACACCCGCGTGTGTGCAGTTGCAGCAGCAGCTTAGTTTGTTGGGTTTGTAACAGCACGCTTAACCCGCATCCCTGCTTCGGATTTATCGATCACCTTGCCGCCCGCCGCCTGCACCCGGACGCGCATAAATGCCTGCATTTCCGGAGACACCGAGGCGAGTGGAATGATGAAAAACTGCGCCTTAGAGAAAAAGCACATCCAAAATCCGGGCAGGCACCACACGGTGGTGATCGATGCCCAGCGCAGCGTGTTGCGACCGATGGCTGTGGTCATCGAAAAGTTTGAGTCCTCCGCTACCAAACCGGCCAGCGGTGTACCCATATTGCGCAACTTGACCATCGCGCTGCGGTAGTGGGTGACGTAAAGCGACGCTGCCATGGCGACTACAAATAGCAGACAGGTCGCAAGCGAACCGGTGTGCCATGAGTAGTCCCCCGCCGCGAGCAACCACCCCAAACTGACCGCAATAAATGCCACCCCGATCACAAACAGCGGCCCGCAGGTGTGCCACACAAACGCGAGCGCTGCGCGTCTGACTAACGCCTCGTTGTAGGCGAGGGTGGCCTGATGCATCATGGGGCCACCGTCATGCCGCATTGGTTGACTAAATAGTCGCGCACCATGGGCCAGGTGGTGCGACTGGCGGTCGGTGAGATCGCCCCCGACAATGCGGCGCTGCCTGTCATGCCCAACGAGATGCGAGCAAGTAGCAGACCGTCGGTCATAGGCAATACCTTACCGTCGCCGTCAATATCCATGGTGCAACTTTTGTAGCCAAACGGGCCACCATACAACCGGGCAATGCAAAAATGGCTGGCAGCACCACTGTAGCAATCCCCCGCCACGACAATCTTGCCGTCGGGTTGCAGCAACATCGTGGTGGCGATGTCCTCACTGCTGCCGATGGGCAGTAAAAATTTACCGTTGCCAACGCCACTTGGGCCATCGAAGCTTGCGTCGAGCGATCCGTCAATATGCAAACGCACCACACAAAAATCCGCATTGCTGCCGTTGTCGCAGTGACCAGCGATCAAAAGTTTTCCGTCAGGCTGTAGTGTTAGGGCAGCGGCGTTGTCTGATTTCGCAACCGTGATTGGCAGCAAAAATTTGCCGTTGGCGGTGCCACTCGGGCCGTCAAATGTGCCGTCAAGCGAGCCGTCTGAATTAAGGCGCGCCGCACAAAAATCATAGTTCGTTGCGCTGAGCAGACAACTGCCCGCGATCACTATTTTGCCGTCCGGTTGAATCAGCAGCGCGCTGGCGAAGTCGGTTAAGGTTCCGACGGGAAAGAGAAATCTCCCGTTGCTGCTGCCGCCTGGCCCGTCGAACGTAGCGTCGAACGCGCCCGTGTTGTCCAAGCGGGCGATACAAAAAACGTTAACCGACAACACCACGCAGGCGCCTCCGATCACGATCTTGCCGTCGGACTGGAGCGCCACAGCCGTCGCGTAGTCATCCTTGGTTCCGATCGGGAATGCGATTTTGCCCACACCGGTGCCGCTGGGGCCTACAAAACTTGCGTCGAACGTACCATTGATGTTGAGCCGTGCCGCACAAAAGTCGGTTAGACCGTTGACGTAGCAATTGCCGACCAAAATAATCTTGCCATCGGGTTGCAGTGCCACGGCTGTGGCATAGTCATCCGAGAAACCAATGGGTAGCATCACTTGGCCGTTGCCCGCACCGCTGGGCCCGTTGAACGTGGAATCGCGCGTGCCGTTCGGGTTGAGGCGCGCAATGCAAAAGTCACTATTCACGCCGTTGTAGCAACTGCCCGCGATAATGATTTTGCCGTCGGGTTGAATCGCCACTGCACTCGCTGTGTCGTTCGCGTTGCTGATGTCGAGCAGAAATTTGCCACCACCATTGCCGTTCGGTCCGACAAAGCTCGCGTCAAGCGTGCCGTCCGCGTTGATTCGCGCGACGCAAAAATCCTGGCTGGTCGGGCCGTCGCAATACCCCGCCACCACCAACTTTCCGTCGGGCTGCAAAGCCATCGCCGTGAGATGCTGGTTAGTGCCTGAACCAATCACCAAGCTCGCGATCACGCCCGAACCACCTGCAAAACTCAAGTCAAGATCGCCGGGAGTCTGCGCTGGTATCGCGCTGGCCTGGCTCGCGTGAGTTGCCAGCAACACGGTCGTTGTGATGAGTCGCCATGCGCGACGTAGCGCACGGTTTAGGTGATGAACGATTGAATGCATGAGAGCTTCCTGCGGTTGCAACGCGGTAGAGGTGAGCGGCGTGTTCGATCTGCAAGTTGGCGGTGCAGATCAAACACAAGCACACGATAGTGGGCCACGACTTACAACTGGATTACAGCTAAAAACATTTCGCATTCAGCTGCACGCTCACAATCGACGAAACGACGAAACGACGAAACGACCGCCGCCCGCGATTGCCTTCGCGGTGCCAAATTCATGCCTCACTGGCTCACTCGATAGTCGCGAATTTGTGGCCACGCGGTGCGTGTGGCATCGTTTCGCACGGAACCTGATCATCATGTCTGATGTCGAGGAGATCTGCACCAACGTTCCCACGTAGCCGCGATGCAGCTACCGCGGAATCGCGGGGGCGGAGCGCCGATGGCTCGCGTGGCTGAGCGGTCTCCTCGATTCCGCTGTAGCTGCATTGAGGCTACGGTCTGAGGGTGTCTATGAAGTTGCTCACGTCGATGGCGCTGAGGCGGGTTGCGCCTGTGCCTATTGCGTTCTGGATCAGCAGCGGGCCGCCGGGGTTGATGAGTTGGCGGATCATTAGCAGGCCGTCGGTTAAGGCGTCCGTCGTGCCGTTGCCGTCCACGTCCAAGTAGGGCAGGAAGTCCCCCAAATAAGCCTCGATCTGCGCGGCGGTGGTGCGGGTGCCGGTGACGGTGAGGCCGTTGGTGAGGACTGTGCCGCGTAGTCCGAACAGGTAGCGCAGCACCAGCACGCCGTCGTTTTCTGGCAAGTAACGGTTATCGTTGTTGATGTCGAGGATTCTGGCGCTGACCGCTGATGATGCGGCGGCGAAGGTGGCCGTGACGGCTGTGGCGCCGCTCATGGTGACCACATAGGTGCCCACGCCGATACACGCACCTTGCCAGCCTGTGAACACGGCTCCACCGGTTGCGATGGCATTGAGGGGGACGATGCCACCGCTGCCGTACGGGCGAGTGCAAGTGACGCCGCAGTTGATGCCGCCGTCGTTACTCGTCACCGTGCCCATGCCGCTACCGGATTTGCCCACGGTGAGGTTGAACACCAGCACCTGATCGGCGCCGATTGTGGGGTTGACCGCAGGACGCGCTTGGCCGTCAAAGTCAACGGTTGCAAAACCGGAAATGCACGCACCATCGAGCGCGCCGATACGATTGACCCAAAATGGATGAGTGACTTCAAACGAACCCCGACAAATGATTTTGCGACCTTAGCGCGCGGGCGTAACTACCGCCGGACGGCTTTGTCAAAGGGTTTCGGCTGTACGCAACTTTTATACTGAGTCGCGCCGGAGAGGTTGACCGCAGCGGTCACGCAACCAACCTACCTTAAGTGTGTAGCTGCATCGAGGCATCGGCTTACTTGCCACATTTATCGATCTAACCCGGCCGTTGGCTAAAATGGCTACTCACACTTTGGGGAGCACACCATGCAAGTTACCGCGACGCAAGCCAAGAACCGTTTTGGCGCGATGTGCGCCCAAGCCAAAACCGAACCTGTGTTTGTGGAAAAGGATGGGCGCATTGACACGGTGATCGTGTCGGCCAAGCTGTTCGCGGAGCTTCAGACGGCAAGCCACCGCGAGACACTCGCCGCGCGCAAGGCTCAATTTGAGCTCACTCACCCGGCGTGGATTGCCGAGCAAAACCAGCGCTTTGAAGCGCATGGCTTGTGGTGCGATGACGTGCGTGTTTGGTAGGCGCGCTTATGAACAGAAATGCCCGATATGCAGTTCGATGTGTTTGAAAACCCAAGTCCACGGATGCGCCTCGTCTACCCGTACGTCGTCGACGTGCAAAGTGATGTGCTTGGCAGTCTGGCAACTCGCATGGTGGTTCCGCTCGCGGTCAGCACACTTGCCACCACCGCGCTGCCGCGTCGGCTGTGCCCGACCATCACGGTCAACGAAAATTCATTCATGCTCGTGCCGTTTGAGGCAGCGCCGCTTGACAAACGATTGTTGCGCACGCTGACGACCAACGTCCGAGAGCGATCTCACGACATCATCGCTGCGATGGATGCAGTGCTGAGCGGCAATTAGTCACCCTGCGCGACCCAGTTCGCCCTGACTGCGTGGTTCGCTGTAGGCGGACTTGGCCGCGCTGCGTGGCTTGAGCCTGCGCGGCCAAGTCAGCGCCTACCTTATGTTGTACGATTTCTGAGTGCTCAGGCTGGGTTGAAACCCAGCGCAGCGTTGCCACCCGAGCGCTGGGTCTTGACCCAGCCTATGCTGCTGACTGTTCAGGCCATCACAATACCCTGCCAAAAGCATCTTGCCGTCGGGCTGCATCGCCATCGCGGTGAGACGGTCGTGTGTGCCACCACCGATCGTGAGGCTCGTAATCGTGCCCGCTCCGCCAACAAAACTCAAGTCAAGATCACCGGGGACTTGCGCAGCGATTGCGCTGACGTGACTCGCGTGCACTGCGAGCAACACGGTCGTTGTTACGAGCCAAACCGCGCGACGTATTGTCCGGCTTAAATGAAGAGCGAATGATTGCATGAGGGCTTTCTACCGTTGCAACGCGATGTAGTTGTTTGCGCATGAGGGGGGTGCTTGATCTGCAAGTTGGCGGTGCAGATCAAACACAGATACACGTCAGGTGTCGGCGACTTACAACTAAATTACACATTCAGCTGTTTGCGCTTGCGGTTGAAGCGCGTTCCACGACAATGCTCAATCCGCTAGCGTTGTAGTCCGCATTTGTTTCATCGTCACTCGCACTCGGTGCCCATATCGTTTGCGGTGTGCCGCTATGAGCTAGTCGTTCTGACCTGTCCATTGCCTGCTGGAAGAAGGCGGCGAAGGAGATTTCGTCCACCTGCTTGAATTTTTGTAAGCGCGTCAAAACGTTTGCTATGAATCCGTCAACAGTGGACTTATGTAGGGTTTGTTTAGAGACCGAATTTTTCTGCTCCATGAAATCAAATACTGTCCACACAATGGTGTATCCCATAGTTGATGCTGCGATGGCGCAGAGCCGCGGCGATAGGTTCGATGGACAGATAAAGTAGCGCATGGTCTGCCTAGCTTGGCTGAGGATGCTCGCGCCAAGTGTGGTCGAACGCTAAAGGTTGGTAACGTTCAGCGCAACGACAGCTAGCGATCAAGTGCGAGCGTTGTGTAAATGGCTGGTCGGCGGCTCGCTGCCAACGCGCGCTCGTCGCAAAGCGTGCCAGTATGCGCTACGCTGTATCAAGTCTCCATCTCAAGGGCTACCTTGGTTTCGATCTTGTACATTGCGCTGTTACCGCCAATCGCCGCGATTTTCGCGTCCATTTGTTGCCATAGATTCATCGCATCCAGATCTGCCAGCGCGAAGCACGGACTCAGGTTATCGGCGACGTAGCCATTGGCATGACTGTTGTTTTTGAACAGATCAAGGTTGTACGCAGAGAGCAAACCGTATGGCAGTTCAGACACGGCGAGCTCGGTGGTTCGACGGTTGTGGTTGTTCAGAATCTGCGCGTCGCTGAGCGCGGGATTCCACCACGCTTTGTGGGTCGCATCGTCGATGAGCAGCTTGGTCGAGGCATATGACAAATCGGGTCCCACTACCTGTGCCGAGCGAGTGCTAAAAGCTGAATACGGGTCGTCGCCGTGCCCCAGCCAAACGTTCAACGCGGGCACAAAGGGCGCACAGTGACCGATTGGTGGCAAATAATGAACCTCAACAGCGATGTTCATCGTTCGTGCAACCGAACGCAGGAATGAGGTGGTGCCAGAGCAGCCCTGCGTGAAGTGCCGTTTGGTTTGCGCGAACGCTGGATTGATCGTGCCTTCAAGCACCCGCGCCACTGGGGGATAACCGGCGTATTGCCAGTGCGCCAGGTTGCCCGCCAGGCTGCCCCCACCCTGATCGTGTTGCATTTTATCGGCGCACCATGAGAGCAGTCTGCCGAAGGCCTGTGCCTTGGCCGCGTACAGGAGGCGCGGCTGCGTTTGGGCGGGCGCGATGTGCTCTGGATTGGGGATGGCGTTGGCTTGTAAAAAGCCATACACATAGTCAGGTGGGGCGGGTGTGCTGAAGCCTGCAGCGTTAGAAATTTCAAGCTGGTACGCACTCAAGGGATTGCTCCAGACGAAATACTGTCGACTGTCAAACAGCACCTTGAGCTCGTTGGCGGGCATGGTGGTGATGGACCAAGGCAGATCACCGCGCAGTTCTACAGCAAGACTGTGAGCGACGTGAGCCAGATAAAACCCCCATGCTTCGGCGGCTGAAAAGGCAGTTGTTACGGCGATGGACGGTGCCACAACGTTGGTCGGTACCAGCGGCAAGTTAAGCCCGTTGCCTGTGCCTTGATAGGCGTGGACAAATGCGTCGTTCAAGGCAGCGATGCCGCTTCCCCAACTGGTGTAAGGCACGACTGCATTGTTGGTCATTTGCCACAGTATCGCGTCGCGAACGTTGGTGTGCAGGCTCAGCCAACGCGCCAGATTGGGAATCATGGTGGTGGATGCGATGCTTGCCCAACGTGCTGGCGGCGGCTGCCACACGCTGTCTGTATCCACCGGCATGGCATTGGCGAAGCGCGCGTGCCAAGGCAGCAGGAGCGAGGAGGCGGATGCGGCAATGCCTTTGATAAAGCGACGACGGTAGTGCGCAGAGTTGAGCATGGGTGATTTCTTTTAGGGGAACAAGTAATGGTCAATACGTTCATCACTCTCAACGAGTGCGTACAAACGCATTTTTCTATCGCCAGCGTGACTGGCCGCGACGGCATCTAGCACCAACACCCGCAGGTTAGGTGGCAACCGCTTACAACTGGATTACAGCGCCTGCCACTGGATTTTTATTTCACGAAAATCGACGATGGGGACTTTTCTTGTGCTCTTGCGAAGGTGGTCTGTTAGTGTGATCGACGTGTTATTCACGTGTCGCCATGATTGTGATTAGCTTAAACACAGCTCTAAAGTGGCAGTGGCGTTTCATGCGGCTAAGCTGTGTTTTGGCGCATTTTCAGACGAAGCGCACGCGGGCGGGGTGCATTTCGTCTGAGAATTCGCCTTTTTTGCTAACCATCGACACAAAGAACCAACAGCACTTGAGCTCGCATCGATAGGCCATTCCAGCGAAAAGCTATTCCGCCTGCGACGTGTCCACAGCGTTCGCAACGAGCGGGGCATCGTCTTCCTCGCCAAACTCCGTCGTTAATCCATCCGCGCTCAAGCCGATGTCGCGCAGGTGATGCACCAGCTCATCGACATAGCCGTGTGTCACCAGCACGCGCTGCGCGCCGCTGGTTTTGATTGCAGCCAATAGCTCTGACCAATCGGCATGATCGGACAACACAAAACCGGTATCGCAACCGCGTCGTCGCCGCATGCCACGCACCGCCATCCAACCCGAGGCAAACGCATCGGTGTAAGGCTCGAAGCGCTTCAACCACGTGCTGCCAGCCGCGCCGGGCGGGGCCACAACGAGAGCTCGGCGAAGGCTCGCTTTATCTGACGTGTCGGAAACCATTTGCGTCTTGGGCAAGCTGACGCCTGCTTCCGCGTAGGCATCGTTCAATTTCGCGACGGCACCGTGGGTGATGATCGGGCCGATGTCGGTGCTTGTTACGAGGCCCGCAAGCACTCGCTGCGCTTTGCCAAGTGAGTAGCAGTACAGAACGCTGGCACGTCCTGCACGGGCGTTGGTCTGCCACCACGAGATAATGTCTGCCCAGATTTCGGCGGTGCTTTGCCAGCGAAAAATCGGTAAACCGAATGTGGATTCCGTGATGAATGTGTCACATTGCACAGGCTCAAAAGGCATGCAGGTCGGATCAAATCCGAGTTTGTAATCGCCGCTTGCGACCCATACGCCGTCGCTGCTTTCTACGCGCACTTGCGCTGAGCCGAGCACGTGGCCCGCTGGATGCAGCGACACTTTGGCGTTGCCCAATGTAATCGATTCGCTGTAGTCGAGACCTTGCAGCGATGCGTCCTTACCAAGCCGTGCTCGGTACAACGGCATGCCTGCGTTGCTGACCAAATAATGTTGCATGCCGGGCCGCGCGTGGTCGGCGTGAGCGTGCGTAATCACTGCGCGTTCAACTGGTCGCCACGGGTCAATGTAGAAGTCCCCGGCGGCGCAATACAGGCCCTCGGGTTTGAGTTCGAGGATGGCCGGTTCAGACATGCCAGTGACGCTCCAGCCTCGACCAGTCGAAGGTGGGGCCAGGATCGATTTTTCTGCCGGGGGAGATTTCGCTGTGTGAGGTCACGGCTTTGATGGGGTACGCGGGTTTCAGTGCGGCGAGCAGGGCGTTCAACGCCCCATACTGTTCGTCAGAGAACGGCGCTTTGTCGTCGCCTTCCATCTCGATCCCAATCGAAAAATTGTTGCACACGCTGCGTCCCCGCCACATCGAAACGCCTGCGTGCCAGGCTCGATCATCGCAGCTCACAAATTGCATTACCGCACCGTCGCGTCGGACAAAAAAGTGCGCTGAAACATGAACGTCGGCCAGCTCCGCGAGCTGTGGATGCTGCACAACATCCAAACGGTTTTCGAAGAAATTAGCGACCGCGTCGCCCGCAAATTGTCCGGCAGGAAGACTGATGTGATGCAGCACGACCAACTCGGTGGCAACTTCATCAGGACGTGCGTCAAAGTTTGGGCTGGCGCGACGCTCGGCAGCCGTCCACCAGCCAGCGTTGAAACCGGCGCTAGAGCTCATCGGGTTCCATGCCCAATCGCTCCAATCGGTAGCGCATCGAACGGAAAGTAATGCCCAGCAATTTTGCGGCCTGCGTGCGGTTGCCGCGCGTTTGCGCGAGGGCAAGCTCCAGCGTTTCGCGTTCGCTGCGATCCAAAAAATCCTGCAATGGTGTGCGACCAGACAACGTGCCTGCGCCTGCGGGTGTGCCGGTGGCGGCGGCTTGCGTGACCGGGTTGTCGTCCACGGTCAGTCGCAAATCAGCGGCTTCAATTTTTGAAGGATTTTCGGCGAGTGCGACCGCACGTTCGAGCACGTTTTCAAGCTCGCGCACGTTGCCGGGGAATGGGTAACGTGCGAGTGCAATGAGCGCGCCTGAGCTGAGCGTCGTCGGCATGCCTCCCGTGATACGCGCAAGAGTGCGCGACGCGATAACGGGAATGTCGGTCGGGATTTCGCGCAGCGCAGGCATCGCCACTTGCAACACATTCAGTCGATAAAAAAGGTCTTGCCGGAAGTGGCCGGATTGCACCAGTGCACCCAGATTTTTATGCGTGGCGCTAACGATGCGCACATCAATCGCGTCTTCGACCGTGTGACCTACTTTGCGGACTTTTTTCTCCTGAATCGCGCGCAACAATTTAACCTGCAACGCGAGCGGCAAATCAGCGACTTCATCAAGAAACAAGGTGCCACTGGACGCAGCCTGAAAGAAGCCGTCGCGATCACTTTCAGCACCGGTGAACGCGCCCTTGCGGTAGCCGAAAAATTCGCTCTCCATCAAATTTTCAGGAATTGCGCCACAGTTCACGGCTACGAACGGGGCCGCAGCGCGCGGCCCAGACGCATGCAGAATGCGCGCGGCAAGCTCTTTGCCTGTGCCGGATTCGCCGCAGATATGCACCGGTGTAAGCGTATTGGCGAGCTTGCCGAGCAGCACTCGTAGCGCGTCAATGGTCGCTGATTCGCCGACTAATGCGGGGGCCGACGAAGTGCTGGCGTTGGAGACCGGTGCGCCGTTCACAGCGGGCGCGCTGCGCTTGTCGGGCAGCTTGATCGCGGACTTGACCAAGGTGCGCAATTGATCGAGTGACACTGGTTTTGCGAGGTAGTCAAACGCACCGGCCTTAAGCGCAGCGACCGCGTTGTCGGCGTTGCCGAACGCGGTGATCACGGCGCACGGCAAGTCGAGCCCACGCTCGGCAATCGCTGCCAGCACGTCAAGCCCGGTGCCGTCGCCTAACTGCATGTCGGTCAAACATAATGCGTACGTCTGTCGATCCAGCGCATCAAGTGCGCTTTGTCGTGAGTCGGCGGTGACGACTTCGAGACCGAGTTTGGTCAGCGTCAATTGCATAAGCGTGAGCAAATCCGGTTCGTCGTCAACCACTAGAACACGGGACGTGGCTTCTAATTTTTTTGCCATGAGATGCCTTGAATGGTTTTCGCAAATTTACGTGGGTACGAGCGGCAATTCGAGTACAAATCGCGCGCCTTGTTGCGACGCGCCGAGGCGCACGCTGCCGCCGTTGGCAAGGGCCAGTTCGCGCACCAGATACAAGCCGAGGCCGGTGCTGCCACTGCCGCTGAAAAACGGCTCGAAAATTCGATCAGCGATATCTTGCTGTACACCCGCGCCATCGTCAATCACGTTGACAATCGCACGCTGCATTTGGTCGTTGATGCTGACCGTGACCGACACGCTGTCAGTCGCTTTTTTTGAGTGTCGCCACGCATTCGACATCAGATTGACCAGCATTTCGTCGAAGTGACTGCGATCAACGTGGATCATCGCAGGGCCGGGCAGTGCTAAGCGAAATCCGTTACGCGGAGCCGACAACGTGGTGCAAAGCTCATCAGTCAACTCGACGATAGTGCTCTCGACTTCTAGCGGCGCGGGCGAGCCGCGATCGCGTCGTCCGAGCAGCGACACGTCGCGCACGATGCGATCAATGCGATCCACATTTTTGTCGATCATTGCGGTCAAAGCGCGGGCCTCTGCGCTGTGATTGACCTCTTCGCCGATCAACTGTGCAGCCTGTTTAATGGCAGACAAGGGGTTGCGAATTTCGTGCGCGATGCTGGCCGACAGTCTGCCCAATGCGGCGAGTTTTATCTGCTGCGCTTGGGACTCCGCCTGCTCAATATCTTCAAGAAAAATCAGCGTACCCGCGCGTTGCTCCAGATCGACCGGCATCATACGTGGCGACAGTAATCGAGCGCCGTCACGGCTGCGGATGGGCGAGCCATCAAGCGTTGAATTACTGACGAAAAAGGCTTGCCAGCGTGCATGCAAATCCGCTGACAAATCGCTCAGTTGCGCCTCAGAATTCATCGATGCTTCGTCGCCGCCCAACCAGCGCGTGGCCTGCGGGTTTGCCATCACAATTTGACCCAGTGCACCAATTACCAGTACGCCGTCATCCAGCTCGCTGATGACCACTTGATTGATATGAGCAAGGCGGCGAACGTCAGCGGTGCGTGACACCACCTTAAGCTCGGATTCCTCAGCGCTGCGACCGAGCACGACGCCGATGGCCGCGAGTAAAAAGTAGCCCGCACCTACCAGTGCCGCTTGCGACATCGCCTGCAACGAGCCGGAGCGCATAAAAAACTCTGCCAGCAGCAATGTGATCGTCGCCAACGCGGCGTGGGCAAACGCCATGCGGTCGCGCATGAACCAGCCGTGTGCGGCGAGGATCGGATAAAGGTACGTGGCGTAAGTGGTCGCGGGATTCTGGTTGTCGACGAACAACACCGTGATGAACACCAAATCGGTGGCCAATTGCGCCAGTAACAAGCCTGACACGCCGCCTTTGAATTGGCGCAACGCCAACACGCTAACCAACGCCCACACGGCGTAGGCGAAGGCTGCGGCATAGCTGACCGACGTTAGCTGATTACCCGCGCTCGCCAGCGCGAGCGCAATGGCCGCGACGCAGCGATACGCCGCGAGCAGGCGCAACAGGCGCAGCGCGGTGCCGCCCAATCCGGTGGCGGGCAGATCGGCGCTAGCGTCGATGGCGGCAGGCAGCGTCATGGCACGCCAATCCGGTGGGCGTCATGACGGTCGTGGATTTGGGGACAAACACCTCGCAGCGCGAGCACTTGATCATCGAGTCTTGCGCGGGGGTGTCGTCGCGTTTGCTTTTGGCGTTGCTGGCCTCGTCGTCGCGGCGATCTTTCGCGTCCTGCCGCGTCTTATGTACGGAGACCAGGCGCAGCGCGAGCAACACCAGAAAGAAAACAACGATCCAAAAAATGATCTTTCCCACGTTTGGGTACGCTTCACGAGTAGACTTGATTTGATGCTAGCAGTTGTTTAGGGCACTTCTAGAAATTCGTTTTTCGGGATGAAATGCAAGGCGCACGGCGCGCAGCAACCGGAACGTACGCGCAGGTCACGTGAGGATTCCGTTGCGCGCGCAACGCGTTGGCACCGTGCAACGCGGCAGTTCGCCTGAACAATGAATTTATCGGAGTGCCCTTCATATTTACAAATCCTGAGGAGAGAAGCATGTCCAATTCCGCCAATGAACCGTGGGCCGCGTGGGCCGAATCGATGCAAAAAATGATGAGCAGTCCAGCTGCGATGAACCCGTTCGCGGGCATGATGGGTGCTGTGCCGGGCATGCCCAGCGCAACGGCTGGCGGCTTCGATCCACAGCAGTTTATGAAAGCGCTGGACCCGGTCGAAATTGATCGCCGGATTCAGGATATGCGCGCCGTCGAAACGTGGATGAAACTATCGCTCTCCGGCCTCGAAATGTCGATCAAGACGATGGAAATGCAGCGCGATGCGTATGCCTCGTTCAACAAAATGAGCGAGTCGGCCACGCAGACCATGAAAGAGACCGCCAGCGCCGCAACGGCCTCCGTGAAGCGGGCAGCGCGGAGCAGCGCGCGGAAGCGTTAAGGCGCAACAACTTTTTCTAGAAATGGCGTCGGCGTAAGGCCTAAAGCTCTAAATTGGTGTAAATCGACTTTAGGCTTAATTTGAAAAAAGTCGTCGCTAGCCCCAATGAAATGGCGCTTTCAACGGAGGAGTGGCAAAAGCTGTTGGGCCCCACCCCATCACACCTTATGCGTCGACAGCAGAATGCTGGTTTCCGTGGTGGCGATGCCGCTGATCCGGCGAATCGCATTGAGCACCTGATCGAACGCCTCCAGCGTGTCGGCGCGCAGCTCCGCGACGATGTCCCAGCGACCGTTGGTAGTGTGTAGCGAATACACATTCGGGTGCCCTCGCAGCGCATTGAGCACTTCGGTGGCCAGATTGCCCTCGACGGCAACGGTCATCAAGGCACGGATGCGCGGCCCTTCTGCGTTCGGCCGCAGGCGCAGCGTGTAGCCCACAATCGTGCCGTCTTTTTCCAGACGCGCCAGACGGTTTTGCACCGTCGCTCGGGCGACGCGCAGCTTCTTCGCCAGCGCCACCACGGGCGTGCGCGCATCGTCGCGCAGCAGGCTAATCAGTTCACGGTCGGTGTCATCCATAGCGATGTTTTAGCGCAATTTGCTATGTGTAGGTGTGCAAATTGCAAAATTTGCAAACAATACTTACTTGTTTGTGGTCTTTTGTATGGCTCAACACTCATCAACAATAGAACCCTGTCCCCTGAGGGCGCGGACGGAAAACCAACCAAGAGAAACTTATGACGAGATTTATAGATGTGCAGGCGATGTCGAAGCTGGTGCAAGCCATCGGCGTGACGCCATTCATCGCGCAACTGGCTGACACCATTACCGAGGATTTTCTGTGCTGGCCCGAGTTTGAAAAATCAGCGCGCGTGGCCAACCATTCGACCACCGGCGTCATCGAATTGATGCCAGTCGCGAACGCGCAGCGCTACGCGTTCAAATACGTCAACGGCCACCCCGGCAACACCTCCCGAGGCTTGCCCACGGTGATGGCGTTTGGCGCGCTGGCGGAGGTCGAGACCGGGTATCCGATGTTGCTCTCCGAGCTGACGCTGGCGACGGCGTTTCGTACCTGCGCCACCTCGCTCGTGGCCGCGCGGGCGTTGGCCCGCACCGATTCGCGCACCATGGCGCTGATTGGCAATGGCGCGCAGAGCGAGTTTCAGGCGGTCGCCTTTCACACGCTCCTCGGTATCAAAGAAATCAGCGTCTTCGATGTAGATCTCTCTGCCACTGACAAACTGGTGCGAAACCTTGGCGCGTATCCCGGCCTGAAAATTCGCCGTGCAAAGTCAACGGCAGACGCGGTGCGCGGTGCCGACATCGTCACCACTGTCACCGCCGACAAAACCTACGCCACCATTCTCACCCCCGACATGATCGAGCCGGGCATGCACATCAACGGCGTCGGTGGCGACTGTCCTGGCAAGACGGAACTGCATGCGGACGTATTGCGCGGCGCGCGCGTGTTTGTTGAATACGAGCCACAAACCCGCGTTGAAGGAGACATTCAGCAACTGCCGTCGAGCTTTCCGGTGGTTGATCTGTGGCGCGTGCTGGCAGGCACGGTGCAGGGTCGCCAAAGTGCCACGCAAGTCACTGTGTTCGACTCGGTAGGCTTTGCGCTGGAAGACTATTCAACGCTGCGTTATGTGCATGAACAAGCGCTACGACGCGGCATCGGGTGCGACGTCGATTTGATTCCTGAAGCCCGTGATCCGAAGGACTTGTTTCGATTCACGTGCCCTGATGCGGTGGTCGCAGTGGAGCTTCTCGCCGCTTAGTCGGTTTCAGGCGTCAAGCCGCTGTGATCAGGGGCTTATTTAACGTCAGCGTAGTGAGTCCTCGTGCGGATTTGTTTATTGCTGGGGTGCTTGGCCAGTACCGTCCTTACCACTTCGTTGTCGGCATCGGCCGCCGATATAAAAGTGCTCACTGCGGGTGCGTTCAAACCGGTTGTCACCGAGGTAGTGGCGGCTTTTGAAAAACAGAGCGGTCACAAGGTCACCGTTGAAAACGACACTGCTGGCGCATGAGTAGCACGCCCGCCAATGCGCCTGAAGCCAACAACGGCAGCAGCCGTCGCCCCACTTTTTCGGTCATTTTCAGACCCGAGTCGTAATCCTTCGCTGCGGTCGGCGAAAGGGTTTCGTCGCGTGCGTTCAAATGTCGGACAGCCGCGGTGAACGCCAGCATCATCATGTTGGCAATGCCCGCCGCGATGGCCCAACCAGGGAGGCGTAAATCGTCGGCGGCGGATAGTCAAATCGTGACAACCGCCGTTCTGCCGCCATGCCCTGAATGACACTCAAACAAAACGTCGCGCTCCTAATGCCGCCGCCTGAGAAGGCGAGCCCGCGCGTTCTTCGCCCTGCGTTGCGCCAGCGCTTTGTTTGAGGGCCGTGTGTTCCTCGCGGACCACGCTATCCCAGCTTATCGGCTGCGGATCGGGGCTTGATTTGATTGCGGGAACTGCCGGGGTGTTGCTCAATGAGGTCATTCTCATGTCTCCTCGTTGCAAAGCGGATGGTGTCGTTGGCGTGTCTCCCCGCACAGTTGAAATGGCACGATGCATGCCATTGTCGTATGCGCGGCAGCGGGTAGCAAATACAGCGCCCCATGCGTTCGGGTGGAAGTCGAGGAGGTGTTCGGCGCCCTCATCAGGTTAAAACGCAATTCTGTTGCAAAATACAGGTAATCCGTTTGCCTGATCACTGAACACTTTGACTCTGCTCGCCATCATCATTGCTGCCATTTTGGGCGGCGTTGCCTCTTGCGCGGTTGCCGCGTTTGCGCTCTACGCCAAGCTCACGTCCGTGGAGCGTTGGGTCGCGTTTGCCGTCGGTGCGATGTTGGCAGTGGTGTTCCTGGACATCCTGCCGCATGCGTTGTCGGACGGCGTGCAACCCGCGTCGCTGATGGGTTGGGTGCTCGGTGGCGTGCTTTTTTTCTTCTTTCTTGAAAAGTTGGTGATCTGGCGGCATTCGCATGGCGATTTGCAGCCCGCTGTTGAGGGCGAGGCGAGCCATGCGCACCATCACCACGGCCACCATCACGGCAACGATGGCGGACGCTCGGGCTTGATGGTGCTGATCGGCGATTCGTTGCACAACGCGACCGATGGCGTGGTGATTGCCGCAGCGTTCTTGGCGGACTTCAAGCTTGGCGTGGTGACGTCATTGGCGATCATCGCGCATGAAGTGCCACAGGAAGTGAGCGACTTTTTTGTGTTGCTCCACTCTGGCTACACGCGAAAAAAGGCGTTTGTCTACAACATCATTTCGAGCCTGGCCATGGTCGTGGGCGGCGTGATCGCCTATTTCGCGCTGGAGAGTGCGCAGGCTTATGTGACCCCGGTGCTGGCGTTCGCGGCGGCGTCAATGCTTTATGTGGCGGTCGCTGATTTGATCCCGACGTTGCACCGCAAGTTCTCGATCAAGGATACGTTTCAGCAGATGTTTATGATCGGGCTGGGCGTGGCCACCGTGGTGCTGATGAATTCGTTTCTTCATGATGGGCACGCGCATTAACGGCGGCTGCCGCCGTCGCTACGATTACGACTTTTCCTCTTCTGGTGCCGCAGCGCGAGCACGATAGCCTCTAAGCTTGATCCAGAGCAGTAATGCGACAGGCAAAACGCCTAAAAATAGCACCCGGACGATGCCTTTCAGCAGTGAGTCAGATACGGCTGCGATCATCAGCACTACGTACAGCCATCCAATTGCAACAATAATCATCACGGCGTCCGAAAAAATGGGCGATACCTGATGTTACTTCGCGCTCCGCAAAAGCCTTGCAGCGTTATTGGGAGACACCCATACCCGCGAGCGTACGCAATCGGCTACATTGGCACGACAGGGCGCCGGGACGTCCAAGCACGAAGGAGGAGCACAGACATGAGCACCGGAAGTCAAATTCCACCGAGCCTGCAATCGCTAATGAGCGGCGCGTGGGCGACGGGCGCAGCGCCCGCGTTTCCGGGCATGCCGTCCATGCCGACGATGGCGGCGCCCGAGGCGGGTTGGTGGTGGTTGCCAGCGGTTAATCCAAGTGCTGTGCAGGCCGCTGCGGCGCGCTGGTTTTCACCGGAGACTGATGTGTCAGCCCTCGCTGCCTCTGATCGTCGTTTTCGCGCGCCATCGTGGCAAGCGCAACCGTTTTTTCAGGCAACACGCGATCAATACTTGCGCACGGCGGCATATTGGCGTGAGCTGGTGGCGCATGCCGATCTTGAAGAAAAAGAGCGCCATCGGGCCAAGTTTTTTCTTGAACAGATGCTCGACGCGGTCGCGCCGTGCAACTTCTTTTTGACCAATCCCGAGGCCATCGAGCGCGCCATTGAGACCAAGGGCGAAAGCCTCAAACACGGTATCGAAAACTTGCAACACGACATCGAGCAGGGCCACATCGCCATGACCGACGAGACGGTGTTTAAGGTGGGCGGCAATCTTGCGTTGACGCCGGGCGAGGTGGTGTTTCGTAACGAATTGATCGAGGTGCTGCACTACACACCGACGCAAAAAACGGTGCATGCGCGGCCCTTACTGATCGTGCCACCGTGCATCAACAAGTTCTACATTCTTGACCTGAAACCCGAGAACTCGTTCGTCGGTCATGCCGTCGCCGAGGGCTTCGATGTGTATCTCGTGTCGTGGCGCAATGTGCCTGAAGCATTGAATGCGCTGACGTGGGAAGACTATCTGGAAATGGGCGTGCTCACCGCCATTGACGAAGTGCGCGAACATGCCAGTGTTGACACCATCAACACGCTCGGATTTTGCGTTGGCGGCACTATCCTGTCGTGCGCGCTGGCGGTGCTCGCAGCGCGCGGCGAGTTGGATGATTTTGTTGAAAGTGCGACCTATCTCACCACACTACTGGACTTCAGCGAACCGGGTGACATCAAAGCCTATTTGGGCGAAAGCACGTTCAAACTGCGCGAGCAGCAGCTCAACAAGGACGGCGACACCGGGTTGATGAAAGGCTCGGAGCTTGCGCAGTCGTTTGCCAGTCTGCGCGCCAATGATTTGATCTGGAATTACGTGGTTAACAATTACCTTAAGGGCCAGAATCCACCGGCGTTTGATCTGCTGTACTGGAACGGCGATTCGACCAATCTGCCAGGCCCAATGTACCTGTATTACCTGCGCAATTTTTATCTCGACAACAAGCTCGTTGAACCTGATGCGCTCACGATGATGGACGAGCCAATTGACTTGTCAGCCGTCGATATTGCGACTTACGTTTACTGCTCGCGCGAGGATCACATCGTGCCGTGGAAGAGCGCATTTGCGTCGGCCGAAGTGTGGGGCGGCGAGGTGGAATTTGTGCTCGGCGCGTCGGGCCACATCGCAGGCGTGGTCAATCCGCCGGGGCCGAAGAAACGCAGCTACTGGAGTGGTAAATGGCCCGCTGCATCGCCCGAAGACTGGGATGCCAAATCGAACGAAACGCCCGGTAGCTGGTGGCCGCATTGGTATGCGTGGCTGGCGCAGCGTTCGGGTGAAAAAGCAGGTCAAATCAAAACTCGGCGCGGCGCCGGGGACATATGTTTTAGAAAAAATGTAGTTTTTTGAGTCAACAAAAGGAGAGAGAAACATGGCACGCGTAGCACTAATCACAGGCGGAATGGGCGGTTTGGGCGAAGCAATTTGCATCAAGATGGCAGCCCTCGGTTATCAGGTCGTCACCACCTATTCACCGGGCAACAAAACGTGGAAAGAGTGGCTGGATTCGATGAACAAAATGGGCTACGGCTTTCGCGCGTATGCCTGTGACGTGGCGGACTACGACTCGGCTACGGCCTGCGTCGCGCAGATCGTCAAGGAAGTCGGCCCGGTGGATGTACTGGTGAACAACGCCGGCATCACCCGCGACATGACGTTCAAGAAAATGGACAAAATCAACTGGGACGCAGTCGTCGCGACCAACCTCGATTCCACCTTCAACATGACCAAGCAAGTCTGCGACGGCATGCTTGAGCGCGGCTGGGGCCGCATCGTCAACATCTCGTCAGTCAACGGCCAAAAAGGCGCGTTCGGTCAGACCAACTATTCAGCCGCGAAGGCCGGTATGCACGGCTTCACCAAGGCCTTAGCACTGGAAGTTGCGCGCAAAGGTGTGACAGTCAACACCATCTCGCCGGGCTACATCGGCACCAAGATGGTTATGGCCATCCCCACCGACGTGCTGGAAAGCAAAATCATCCCGCAAATCCCGATGGGCCGTCTGGGCAAGCCGGAAGAGGTGGCCGGTCTGGTGGCTTACCTGTCAAGTGACGAAGCGGCGTTTTTGACCGGTGCCAATATCGCCATTAACGGTGGCCAGCATATGAGCTAGGGCGTTCTGTTCTACGCGCCACATAAAGTGGCACGTCCCCCGTAGGCGACGGCGGCCCTTCCTCCTCCATAGGCGACGACTTGGCGTCGCCCCATACCTGCGCCTTGTCCGCACGCCAAAAGCCCGCTATCCTCGCCTCGTCAATTCAGTTCAATCGAGGGTTCAGACATGCCTCCACGGTTCCAGCAAACCGCAGCCGCGTTCGCGCTGCTTGCTGCGCTTTTCACGGCACCGATCCATGCTCAGGTTTGTCCGTTCGAAAACGGCGGCTCCACCCTCGAAAATGACGGACTTGTGCTCACCCGTTACGCGCTCGGGCTGCGCGGTGCGCCGACGCTGGCGAATACGTCCTTTGCGGCGGCCGACGCAGTCACCATCGAGTCAAACATTGCATGCCCCGCCTGCGGCCTGCGAGTGACCGATGACAACGACGCGCTCTCCAATCCGATCTTCACCGTAGCCGACGCCACCATCATCAGCCGCAAAATCGCGGACTTCAGCGGCGCGGCGCTGACCAACGGCATTGCTTCGCTCGGCAGCGGCACGCGCAACCCCCCGCTGCGGTGCAAAGCATCCTGCTCGCGGGCTGCGGCGCCACCGGCGGCACCGTCACCAGCGTCGCCACCGGCGCAGGCCTCACCGGCGGGCCGATCAGCACCACGGGCACGATTGGTTTGACGGCGAACCAGCTGTTGCCGACCACCGCCTGCGCCGCCAATGAAATCGCCAAGTGGAGCGGCAGCGCATGGGCCTGCGCGGCGGACGATGCGAGTCCGGCGAACGCCTTTGTGCAGGGCGGCAATGCGTTCGCGCTGGGCGCTGGCGTCGCCTCCGTGCTCGGCAACAACGACAACCGACCGCTCACCATCAAAGCCCCGCAATCCACGATCAAGCGCTTGGTTGACCCGGCCGTTGGCGATGATGGGTTGCGAATTTCGTATGCGACGAGCGGCTCATCCTTTTTCCCGACCATATCGCCGAACACCATCAATGGCAGTCGGGCGAATTCAGTCGCAGCTGGGGTTCTTGCGCGACGATTGGCGGGCGTGGTGGTACAGCCGGAAGCGGCGCGCAGAATCAGGTCAACGCGATCTTTGGTACCGTCGGTGGGGGGGGCGGGCTAACCAGGTCACTAGCCAGAATGCGGTTGTTGGCGGTGGTCTTGGCAACACGGGGGATCGGGCAGTAACGCCCAGAGTGCGCAAGCGGTGGGCGGCGGTGCCAACAACCTCGCCAGCGGCGAAGGGGCTCAAATTCAACGTGTTGGTGATCAATCCATAGGGCGGAACGCTTGCGGTTCCGCCGAACGGGGTGCCCACCCTACGAATCAGCTTTTGGCGGAAAGCCTTATTTTGTTGGGGCTAAGCGGTGTTTTGTTCAAAAGTCGATAAACAGCATTTTATGGCGCTTTGCCCAATTAAAATGGGCGTTTCTGTGAAAAGTTGATGGTGTGTAGGTCGGAAAAGCGAAGCGCCTTTCGACATGTGGGTGGGCAGGCACACTCCCCGTTGTCGGAAGGCGCTTTGCTTTTCCGACCTACCGGCTCCCGCAGCGGCGAGGTGGCCACATCCGCCAATGCGAAATTATCACTTGCCCGCAACTAACCTCCGCCCATGAACAGTCCCGCCGCCCCGCAAGCCCATCGTCCTCGTTCCCTTCGACAACCGCGTGTACGACGACCGTCCGATGCAGTTGTCGACAATCCCGTTGCTATGCACCGGCAACGACGACGTGGAAGCGGCGTACTCACAATCGCTCAGTGCACCTTTGTGATTGAATGTTCCGATGATTCGTCCAGACGTTAAATGAAAGCTGTTTGCTGTAGCGTGCTTACCTGATACCTTTCATTTCCCATCAAGGACTCGATCTCGTTGTGACTGTTTCTCTGAATCATCTATTTCGTGGCGCTGTCGCCGCCGCCCTCGTGTTCGCGGCGACCGCTGCGAATGCGGTAAACCTATCCTCTGACGGCAACGGCGAAGCGTTGATCTATCCTTACTACAGCGTGCGCGGTGGACAAGTCACTCTCGTTTCTGTGGTGAATAACGATAGCCGGAGCAAGGCGCTGAACGTTGTGTTTCGCGAGGCCCGAAACGCCACTGCGGTGCTGGAATTCAATCTTTTCTTGTCAAATTCTGACGCTTGGACGGCGGCTATCGTCGCCGATGCGAGCGGTGGCGCGAAGCTGATTTCCTCGGATGCCAGCTGCACAAATCCGCGAATTCCGACAGCAGGCGTTTCGTTTTCAAATGTGGGCTATGCGAGCGACAGCCCCTCGTTTCGCAGCCTAGATCGCACCACTGAGGGCTATTTCGAAATTGT
>ENA-OBLH01000038-OBLH01000038.1-metagenomes-genome-assembly--contig:-NODE-38-length-46304-cov-4.77234_pt1 | contig 46304 bp, 34 predicted proteins | sample MGYA00153382_OBLH01 | MGnify analysis MGYA00153382
GCGCAATGCTGGCAGCGTATCGAGGCTTGACCAATGACTTCGGACTAACGCCCGTTGCACAAGGCAAGGTGACGGCAACGAGCGCAAACAACGCGAGCAACCCATTCACTACGAACGGCAAGCGAGCCCCGTAGGCGGGCTACAAGTCAAAACGCTTCAAAGCGGGAAACCGCACGTTTCCCTTCGTTTTATCGCTAAGCCACAAAACGCCAAAAAACACTCGTGCGCGCGCGCGAGGACGACGTGGCTGGCGGGCAAGGCCGCGTACGCTTGACGAAAAGCGTCAACCCAGTCATATTGCGCCACAAAAGGGGGATCCATGAAAAGGGGTTTGATTGCAGCATCATTGCTGGCGTTTTCGTTCACCGTTGATGCGACGCTTGGACGTAACGCGACCGAATATCGGCTTTTGAAGTACGCATAGCGTTTTGTACAAACACACTATATCGCGCGTGATATATTGCCTTCCAAGTTCATCATTACCAAATCGGCTGTCAGTGATCTACAGGCTATTAAGGCTGCTGACAATACTGCGCACGCGGAACTCCTAGTCTTTTTACGTGAATTGCAAGACTGTCGTGAACTGGTTACTCGGCTACTGGCGGAAACACCTAAATGGCCCGCACCCACAGCGGAAGACGTTATTCAGTGGAAGTCACTGTATCGAAGAGACTATGACTTGTGGCGCATTAAATTGATTCGCCCAAATGCCGCGCACCGTTATCGAGTGATTTACAAATATGACATCCAGTCCTACAACTTTTACGTACTTGCGATCGTTGTTGGCGAAGGGTTCCCGTATGACGATCACTCGAGCCCTATCGTAAGGAGGATTATCGATGACTACAACTCGTACTGAATCGCGCACCTTTTCATCAAATCTACCAGACACGGCCACGAGCGCGCCGCTGCAAACATCTCTCATCAGTGTCCGGGTGCTTCCTGCCACGCCAATGCGCGACGGCGACATATCGCTAGACGATTTGATATTGCAAGAGCAGGCTACCGATGAGACTTTGCAACAGAAGATGGCGGACGCGACACAGCGACTTGCTAGCTCCTTGGCCGAACGCGGAACCCTGCGCGCGCTCCGCATGTCGCATGGGCTGAGCCAAGCCGAGCTCGCAAATCGCGCGGGTACTACTCAGGCCAGAATATCGGCTTGGGAGAGCGGAGCAGACATTCTTTGGTCAAGCGTGCTGTCCTTGAGCGAGGCGCTTCAGTTAAGTCCTGCGGAGTTTGCTGCGCATTTACCGGCCCGTCTGAACACTGTTGCAGTCCGAGTTTAGTATGCAGTATTTGCACACAATCTACTGCGACGATATTAGAACTGAAGTGGGCAACAAGCTCTCGCTAATGGGTATGTATTCAAGCCATCTTTACGTTGAATCGTTCCCTGCGACGTTGCCACGACTCGGCTGCTTTGCAACTTATTGCGAGGATATTGATGCACCTCTCCAAGACGGAACGTTAACGCTTCTTCTGAATGGACAAGAAATTGTCAGCAGTGTTTCGAGCGCAGCGAATCAGAAGCGTAGTGCGCGGGATGGCGTTGCGCCGCCGATTGGGCGGATGAAAACATTCTTAATACTTTTGACGCCCTTGCAACTGGAAGGTCCTTCGCTTCTCGAGGCACGGATGACAATCGGCGAAACAAGTTTGCAGGGAACTCGCCTGCACATACAGGCCGCTCCATCTCCAGAAGCGACCCCGGCGCGCGGTTGACTGGTGTTTGAACATGCGCTGATGGTGAACCGATGCCAGCCTAATCAGGACGTAACCCCAGTGTTACCCGGACTCTATCAAGAGTCTCTGAGTATTCGCTAAGTCATTGATTTTATTGGAGGCGGGTAGCGGAATCGAACCGCTCTAGACGGATTTGCAATCCGCTGCATAACCTCTTTGCTAACCCGCCGTACTTGTGACGCAAACTTGCGCGACAAACAAAAACGGAACCGTTGCGGTTCCGTGTCATGCTCTTCGTCTGAAACTTGGAGCGGCAGAAGAGTCTCGAACTCTCGACCTCAACCTTGGCAAGGTTGCGCTCTACCAACTGAGCTACTGCCGCGACAAGTTAAATTATAGCGCATCTAAAAACTCGTGCAAGTCGCCGTAGGCAATCACAACACTTTGGCGATTGATTCTGCGACGAAATTTACGTTGTTATTGTTCAAAGCCGCCACACAAATTCGACCCGTATCCACCGCGTAGATGCCGAACTCGTTACGAAGCCGATGCACCTGATCCTTGCTTAGGCCCGAATACGAAAACATGCCGCGTTGGGTGAGGATATTTTCAAAGTTGGCCTCGGGGGCGAGACGCTTGAGCGCTGCATGAAGCGCAACGCGCATGGCTTTGATGCGGTTGCGCATTTCGCCAAGTTCGGTCTCCCATAGCGCGCGCGCTTCGGGATGCGTGAGCGCGGCGGCGACCAGCGCCGCGCCGTGCGTCGGAGGGTTCGAATAGTTGGTGCGAATCACACGCTTCAGTTGCGACAGCACGCGCGCGGCTTCGTCCTTGTCCGCCGCAACCACGGACAAAGCGCCGATACGCTCGCCGTAAAGAGAGAACGATTTGGAAAATGAGCTTGACACAAAAATCGGGCCGGGTGTTTCAGCAAAAAGTTTGACCACTGCGCCATCCTCAAGCACGCCATCACCAAAGCCCTGATAAGCGAGATCAAGGAAAGGCACCAGTCCGCCCGCACGCACGGCGGTGGCAATTTGCTGCCACTGCGCAAACGTCGGATCTACGCCAGTCGGGTTGTGACAGCACGCGTGTAGCACGACGATGCTGCCGGTCGGCATACCCTTCGCTGCGGCAAGAAATCCTTCGAAGTCGAGGCTGCGCGATTCGGCGTTGTAGTAAGCGTAGTCATGCACTTCGAACCCGGCACCTTCAAACAAGGCGCGATGGTTCTCCCAACTTGGGTTCGATATGTAAACCACGCTCGTCGGCGACACGCGCTTCAGAAAGTCCGCGCCAATTTTTAGGGCACCGGTACCACCCAACGCTTGCACCGTAACTGCGCGGTTGCTTTTCACGATTTCGGATTCAGGTCCGAACACCAGCGCTTGTGTTGCCTTGTCATATGCGGCGATACCGTCAATGGGCAGGTAACCGCGGGGCGCCGCAGCTTCAGCCATCGCAAGTTCTGCACGTTTCACGCATTGAAGTAGCGGCACTTTTCCATTTTCGTTGGTGTACACGCCAACACCGAGGTTGACCTTGTTGGGGTTTGGATCAGCGTTGAACGATTCGTTGACCCCCAGAATCGGGTCTCGAGGAGCCATTTCAACAGCTGCGAAAAGGGCGTGGGCGGAGTTGGTCATGGTCGAAGGTTGCAGGCCGAGTGGCGCGCGAAAATGGAAGTGAATTTCAGTTTTATATTTTAACGGGCGAAGCATGCGCATAGGAACAACCCGTCATCATCGAATGCGAGTTTGTCGTAAAGTACGCGGCTTCAGCAATTCAAATTGCGTCGGGTTAACATCGCTCCATGATCCGTTTGGTATACGTAAGCACCTGTTCTGACAACGTCGCGGACGCTGACATTCAGTCGTTGCTGCAGGCGGCTGAGCGACGCAATCCCCGACAAGGCATCAGCGGCATGTTGTGTTGGTCGGGCGAGTTCTTTTTGCAGTGCATAGAAGGGGATCGGGCGCCAGTCACTGAGTGTTTCGCACGAATTCTGACTGACACACGACATCATTCGATTGAGCTGATTCTTAGTGCGCCGACTTCGGTGCGCTGGTTCTCGCAGTGGGGAATGGGTTTTTCCCGTTTGTTGTCATCACATGCCGTTGACCTGCCTGTGTCAACCGGAGGCAGCTTCAATCCGTATTTGCTCCAGGCAAGCGAACTGGAGACCACGTTTGAAAAGCTGTCTGATCAGGCGCAACGCATTCAGGGCGTACGAGAAGTTGCGCTCACAGGTGGCGTGGATTGAGCAACTTCGTTGGCGAGTCGATTGCTCTTAGGATAATCGGTATGTAATTGCGATTTCGAAAGTCTGTTAAATTTTTAGAAACAGGCACATCTTGTGTCAAATTAAGGAGGTTCTTGTGAAGGTAGTGTTTAAGGCTTCGGCCATTGCAGTTGCGGCGACGCTCGGGCTCGCAGGCGGTGCTGTGCATGCACAAAACGTAAAGATTGCGTTCATCGAAGGTCTATCCGGCCCCTTCGGCGGCGTGGGACAAAACCAGCTGAACCACTTTCAGTTTGCAGCTGAGCAGTTTAGTGGCAAGACCGCCAAATCAAGTGTGACCGTCGAGATCGTGCCGATGGACTCGAAGGGTAGCCCACAAGAGGCTTTGGCGCTGTTTAAAAAAGCGACAGACGACGGCATTCGCTTTATCTCGCAAGGAAACGGGTCAAGTGTTGCAGGCGTGCTGATCGACGCGGTGAATAAACACAACGAGCGTAATCCGGGCAAAGAGGTTGTGTTTCTGAATTACGCAGCCATCGACCCTGACTTGACAAATAGCAAATGCTCGCCGTGGCACTTCCGCTTTGATGCCGGTGTGGACATGAAGTTGGAGGCACTGACCAACTACATGAAGGACAGCCAGGCCATCAAAAACGTGTACGTGCTGGGTCAAAACTATTCGTTCGGCCAACAAGTATCTAAGTTTACGGCCAGCATGCTCGCAGCTAAGCGGCCGGATATCAAAATTGTCGGTAACGAATTGCATCCGCTAGGCCAGGTTAAAGACTTCGCGCCGTACATCGCAAAGATGATGGCTGCGGGCACCGATACGGTGGTGACCGGTAACTGGGGTCCTGACCTGGCGCTGCTCATTAAGGCCGCAAAGGACGCGGGCTTTAAAGGTAACTTCTACACTTTTTATGCAGGCGTGATTGGCGCACCAGCTGCAATTGGCGAAGCGGGCACCGATCGCGTGTTTAGCGTGGCCTACTGGCATCCAAATGCGGAAAAGAACACGCTTGACGCGACTTACACCGGATTTAAGTACAAGTTCAAAGAAGAGTTCTACACCGTGGCTGCCGTGAACGCGATTCGCTTTTTGGTGGCCTCTGTGGACAAGGCCAAGAGTACCGATGCGGTGAAAGTGGCGCGCGCAATGGCAGGTATGAAGATGAAGGGCGCGTCGGGCGAAGATATTGAAATGCGCGCGTCGGATGGCGCGATGCAGCAAGCCTTGTACATCGCGCAGTGGACGAGGGCAGGTGTGCCAGGCGTTAAATATGCGCAGGAAGGCACCGGCCACGGCTTCAAGACGGTTCGCTATCTGGAGCCGCAACTGGCCTCGATGCCTACCACCTGTGTGATGAAGCGTCCATAAGTTAGCCGCGACCGGCAGGGCGGGTTGGCTCGCTCTGCCCTGGTCGCGTCACCTACCGTTGCGCTGACTAATTTTGTTAACTCGTTTCCCTGGCATCGGCCGCGAAACACGAGTTCGGTACTTCGCTGATTGTGTCGAGCACGCGGATCTCGGCGTGTGCCATGGTGACCGTGATTTTTGACTGAATCAGAGCTCCTCCGATTTATCGAAGCATTTGAGGCTTGATGGAATTTTTCGCCATATCCCTGCTTAACGGCGTGAGTTACGGACTGCTGCTGTTCATGCTGTCGGCGGGCCTCACGCTTATTTTTTCGATGATGGGCGTGCTCAATTTCGCGCACGCCAGCTTCTACATGCTGGGAGCGTATCTCGCGTTTCAGGTGTCCGAATGGACTAATTTCTGGGTGGCTTTTTTGATTGCGCCAGCCTTGGTGGCAGTTCTTGGAGGCTTGTTTGAACGCGTTGTGCTGAGGAAAACCCACAAGTTTGGCCATGTCGCCGAGTTGCTGGTGACCTTCGGGCTCTCATTTGTAATTCTCGAACTTGTGCAGTTGATTTGGGGCCGCGTCCCCGTGGACTATAAGGTGCCCGTCGCTCTGGAAGGTTCGTTGTTCAAGCTCTACAACTCAAGTTTCCCGGCGTATCGCGCGTTTATGATGCTAGTGGCGTTTGCCATGCTCGGCGGCCTGTTTCTGGTGCTCAAAAAGACCCGCATCGGTTTGGTGATTCAAGCCGCGCTGACCCATCCCGAAACCACTGAGGCGCTAGGCCACAACGTGCCGCGGGTGTTTGCAGTGGTGTTTGCGGGAGGTTGCGCACTCGCAGGCCTTGCCGGGGTAATTGGCGGCAACGCATTCATCACTGAGCCCGGCATGGCGCAAGCTGTGGGAGCCATCATCTTTGTGGTGGTGGTGGTCGGTGGCATGGGCTCGTTAGCGGGTGCCCTGATCGCGTCGCTTTTGATTGGTGTGGGGCAGACCTTCGCGGTCGGGCTTGATTGGTCGTTCATTGGTGGTCTGCAAACGCTGGGTATCCAGGTGACGCCAGAGACTTTCGGCTATCCGGTATGGAAGCTCAAAATCTCGCAAGTCGCGCCGATCCTGCCGTACTTGTTGTTGGTTGTCATGCTAGTGGTCAGACCGAAAGGCATCATGGGGACGCGTGATGAGTAGCGCAATTAAATCTCTCCACTTTAAGCCGCTCAACGGCGTGCGCATCGTTGTTTGGAGTGCATTCGCTTTCATCTTGCTGCTGATGCCGTTGGCGGCGCAGTCAAGCTTTGCGTTGACTTTGGTATGCCTCACCGGCATCGCGGCTATTGCCTGCATGAGCTACAACATGTTGCTCGGGCAGGCAGGCATGCTTTCGTTCGGTCACGCGGTGTACACGGGGCTCGGCAGCTTCGTGGCCATTCACGCGATGAACAAAATCGGCGGCGGTTGGTGGTTGCCGATGTGGCTGATTCCGCTGGTAGGAGGCTTTGCTGGTCTTGCGTTCGCCGCGTTACTTGGCTTTGTGACGACGCGCAAAGCGGGCACACCGTTTTCAATGATCACACTGGGCGTGGGCGAACTCGTGTTCGCTGCGGCATTGATGTTTCCTGAGTTTTTTGGTGGTGAAGCGGGTATCAATTCCAACCGCACCGGAGGCAGTGGTTGGCTTAAGGATCTGGGCCTGACGCTTGGCCCGCAAATTCAGGTCTATTATCTGATCGCGATTTATCTCTTCATCTGCACGGCCGCCATGTACGCGTTCACGCAGACACCGCTGGGGCGTATTGCCAATGCGGTGCGTGACAACGCGGAGCGTGCGGAATTTGTGGGCTACGACACGCGCTGGGTGAGGTACCTGATTGTGATGGTGTCGAGCTTCTTTGCTGGCGTCGCAGGCGGACTGACAGCGATCAACGTGGAGGCAGCGACCGCTGACTTGTTGCATGGCGTCCGCTCGGGTAGCTATTTGCTGTTTACATTTCTTGGCGGAGTGGGTTTCTTTTTCGGACCGATCATCGGTTCTATATTGCTGGTGTTTGCGCTGGTGGTGCTGTCCGAGTTCACCAAGGCGTGGCAACTCTATGTTGGCATCATTTTTCTGATCATGGTGGTGTTTGCTCCAGGTGGCTTTTCTGCGCTCATCATGCTTAATCTGCGCCGCGTGAAATACGGCGAATGGCGCAAGATGCGCTGGCCCTATGCTGGCATGTTTTTCTTTGGGCTGATCGCGTTGTGGGGATTCGCCGCCGTCGTCGAGATGGCCTATCAGATTCAGGTGGCCGCTGGATCGGGCTCGGCATTGACCGTCGCCCGCATTCCGCTGGATTCGGCCAGCACTACGTCCTGGGTGGTAGCCGTCGCTGTATTGATCGCCGGAGGTTTTGCTTTTGAGGTATGGCGTCGAAAGTTCCAGCGCGTGTGGAACGAAGGCGAAGAGCGTATCGCCGAAGCAATCAAAAAAGCCGAAGCGGCAATCGTTTAGGGCACCCGGCATGTACGCTCTAGAACTACAAAGTCTTAAGAAAAGCTTCGGCAAGACCGAGATCATTCGCGGCGTTAATCTCGCGGTGAACAAAGGTGAACGAGTCGCTGTAATTGGGCCGAACGGCGCTGGCAAGAGCACGCTGTTCAACCTGATCAGCGGGCGCTTTGAACCCTCCAGTGGCACTATAAAACTGCACGGTGAGGACATCACCGGCAAGCGCCCTTACGAGATAAGTCGCCGTGGTTTGGCACGCAGTTTTCAGATCACCAATATTTTCTCGCGCTTATCGGTGTTTGAGAATCTGCGTTGCGCCGCACTGTTCGCCAGTGGTCAGAAATACAGTTTCTGGAAACCGTTGTCGAAGCTGGATGAATTGAATGATCGTACGGAAGCACTGATGGCGTCGCTGGAGTTGAAGCGTCGTCGCGATGTGCCCGCTTCATTGCTGACATATTCGGAACAGCGCGCGCTTGAAGTGGGCCTGACGATTGCCGGTGGTGGTGACGTGATCCTTCTTGACGAGCCGACGGCCGGTATGAGTCATTCCGAAACAGATCGCTTTGTGCATTTGATCCGCAGCGTAACAGTCGGCAAGACATTGCTGACCGTGGAGCACGATATGGGCGTGGTTTTCGGCCTCGCGGATCGAATTGCAGTCCTAGTGTACGGCGAGGTTATCGCGTTTGATACGCCTGAAAAAGTGCGTGCTGATCCGAAAGTGAAAGAGGCGTATCTTGGTGCCGTTCTGGACGCCGAGATGGATCAGGGAGTGGCGGCATGAGCACCGGTAAAGTTGCGCTCGAAGTCAAAGAGCTGCACGCGTTCTACGGCAAAAGTCACATCCTGCAAGGCGTGAATATGCATGTGAACGAAGGCGAGATCGTGGCGCTACTTGGGCGCAACGGAGCCGGACGATCCACGACGGTCAAGGCGATCATGGGCATGGTCGACAACCGGGGCGAGGTGCTCTGGCGTGGCAAAAATATTCTCGGCATGAAGGCGTACGAAATCGCGCATCTAGGCATCGGATATGTGCCGGAGAGTCGCGATATTTTCGCGAAGCTGACTGTGCATCAAAACCTGATGCTTGGACAAAAGTCGGCGAAGAAGCAGGGCCGCTGGTCGTTCGACGACATGTACAAAATGTTTCCGCGTTTGCGTGAAAGGCAGCATGTTGAAGCGGGCGTCTTGTCGGGTGGCGAGCAGCAGATGTTGACTCTGTGCCGCACGTTGATGGGCGACCCGGATCTGATCATGATTGACGAGCCGACTGAGGGCTTGGCCCCAGCGATTGTGCAGCTAGTGGCCGAGTATTTGATGGAACTGAAGCGGCGCGGCATTTGCGTGGTGCTGGTCGAACAGAAGCTTGCCATCGCATTGCAAATTTCAGATCGCGTTTATGTGATGGGCGACCGACGCATTGTGTTTGAAGGCACTCCGGCGGAACTCAAGGCCGACGCCAATATTCGTAAGGAATGGTTGGAGGTTTGACGCGGTGGAGCATCGTCTTCACCTCGTAGGAGCGGCGAAAACTCAGCCGTTCGCCGCCGCAACATTTGCCGAAACCGATCCCGCGACCAACTCGACCAGTCGCACGGGTTTATGCACCGCGTAGCCCTGCGCATAGTCCACGCCCAGCTCAATCAACTTTTCAAGAATTTGCGGTGTTTCGACCCATTCGGCGACCACTTTCATGCCCAGCGTGTGTGCAATGTCGGTCATTGATTTGACGATGGCCAGATCGCTTGGATTGCTGAGTAAGTCTTTGACGTAACTGCCATGAATCTTCAGTGTGTCGGTCAACAGCCTTTTCAGATGCGCATACGACGTGAAACCGCTGCCGAAATCGTCTAACGAGAAGCGGCAACCGTAGCGATGAATGTCGCGGATGAATTGTTCAGCCGCATCGAAATTCTGGATCGCTGCACTCTCGGTGATTTCGAACACAATTTTGTGCGCCGGGAAGTTGCCGCGCGTGAGCTCTTGCCGCAAGACGCGCAACACATCCGGATGGCGCAGCGACGGCACCGACAGATTGATCGACACACCGCCAATGCAGTCCATCACCGTCCAGTTCGCGGTTATCTACAAAAACGCCTGCCTCAGCACCCACAAATCCAGCTCGTGCTACCGGCCCATGCGCTCCATCGCCACCACGAAATCATGCGGCCCGGAGGCCTGTCCGCTGCGCGGCTCGATGCCGAGCAGAATTTCGTAGTACGGCAACTCTTCGGGGTCAGGGCCAATCGGCAGCACCATTTGCGCGCGCAGGAACAGATTCTCACTCATCAGCAGCGCATCAGCACGACCAGCCCAGGCGAGCAGCGCTTCCTCACTACGTAGCTCAGCGTTATCCGGCTCATACTCCTGCACCCGATTGCGCCCCAGCGCCTTTGCGGCTAGACACGAAGCATCCGCACGCCGTAGCACCTCGCCGCCGCTGCATTGCCCTGTGCCGAACGCGGCGATGCCCGCTGACACGCCGATGCGGTAGCTGTGCTGCTCAAACTTGAAGGGATAGTCAGCCACGCTGGTGACCAGTTCAGACACGGTGCGAAAGCCCGCTGGTCGCAGATAGTTTGGCATGACGATGGCAAACGTATCCTCGCGGAATACGGCGGCGGCGCAGTCTTTCGGCAGGCTCTTGAGCAATCGATCACCCAGCGTTTTGGTGAGCGCCTCCAGCGCCTCGATACCGCAAGACGACGAGATGGCGCGGAACTGAACACATTCGATCAGCGCGACGACGTGATGGTGACCACCATCAGTGCGCGCATCAAGTTCGGTCAGGCGTTTTTGGAAACCTTTGCGCGTGAGTAATCCGGTCACCGGATCGCGATCGGCGCGATGCATCGCTTCTGAATACACCTCGTTCAACAAGCCGGATTCCGTGCGATCCAGCAGCGGAATATCGAGGCTGTCGCGTGTTCTCGCGGTGCCGTTGGTAAGTTGATTTTGAAAGTCCGTTTCGGTGACTTCCATGCGGTTGCTCGCCGACCGATTGACGAAGCCGCAATGTCCCGTCGCCTGGCTCATCCAGACCAGTTGCACCGGAACCCACTTGCGCTCAATCTTCATATCCCACCAGTCGCCAACGCGCGACTGCATGGGAAGCGGAGGTGTGCCTGATACGCCTTTTTTTGCGTCTTTCGTGGCGATTTTTGCTTTCGTCGCGACCGGGCTGTCTGGCTCGTCAAATCGTGGCGCATCCATTACATCGGCCATCAACTCGGGATCAGCATGCAGCATCAGCGCTTCAAGCTCGGCCAGCAGACGCGTTCGCAGCGACTGATCGCTCACGACTTGCATCATCACGGACGAGAGCTCGCGATAAAGCTCTTTGCGCAGCGGCAGTGTGGCCAGATCATTAATACCTGACGCCGACACTGCAAGCGTCCGCTCGATCAGCAAGAGATTCTCACGCCACGCGGCCGACTCGATGCCGTGGCGCAAACCGATCAACACCGAGTGTTGCCGCCACACTTCGTCCACCAGACGAATCAGCACCCGTGGCATGCGTCGCTCGGATAAACGTCGACCCAACGCGACGTCCACCTGAAGTCGCGCAACGCGAACACGGTCGCGGCTTTCCAGAGCTTCAACGATCCTATCAATGCGCACGCGTCGCTCGCGGCGCAGTCCTTCAAGGTCTTGCTCCAGACTGTGCTGCACCACATCAAACACGCTGGAATCGGTATCGGCTTGATCGCAAATTCGCGTCACTAATCCATCTAGATTAGCGCGCAATTTGGTGTCGTTCAGGCGACCGTCGTCGTTCGCCGCAAAGTTGTATTGATCAATCAAATTGACCACTTTGCGCGCGGGATGGCTAGGCGACGAGGGGAATTCGCCATCGCGCAATGCAAGCTTCAACAGCGTGCGTTCTAACCGCTTGATCAGCAGCTCCACATCGCTTTGCGGCACGAAGTCGCGACTCGCGCGCTGGAACAATCGCGCGCTGGTATCGAGCACGCCCTCGAACGCTGCGCCGAGTCGTCGCTGCGCCGTTTCAATTGCCTCGCCGGGGCGCTGCATCTGCGCTAACACTTCGCGTGATGTGGCTTGCTCAAACGCGCCACCGGCTGACATTGGTAGGCGGTCAATCGCTGCCAGCAACTCGGGCAACGTGGCTACGTCCTTCGGGTCACCGTTGTCAATCGGCAGCAACGACGGAACGAATTTCTCTTTCGATGCGGCTGTCGCCAGCGTTTCGATGATGCCCAACACGCGGCGCGGCACATGTTTGCCTCCGCCGCCATATTTGCCACGCAGCGCAGAGAGCAGTTGCTGCGTCGGCTGATCGGGCATCGCCGCGTCCGGCAGCATGTGCTCGGGAATCGATCCGACGCTGCGTAACCGCGTTTTCGTCGCCGTCGGACGCGCGCGCACCGAGGGCGCTACGGCAGACAACGTCTGATTCAAATCTTGAAGCAGTGGCACGAACTTGGCCAGCGCGACGGCCTCTAGTTCCACGCACAGTACGCGCGCGCTTTGCGGCGACAGTTTGACGTCAGACGATGCGTCGCGAAAGCTACGCAACGTCTTCTCCGGGCCGAATGGATTTTTCTTTGGCGCGACAGAAACGCCGACCAACCGCTGGTAGCGCATCTCGAATTGATCGAGCGCCGCGGCGACTTGCTCATTGATGCGTTTGATCGCGGCGGACACGGCGAGGTAATCCTCCAGCTCGTCAGCCTGCATCAAGCGCAGGTCGGCAAACACCGTCGGCACATCGAGAATATCGTCATCACCGGGCTGAGCGGTGGCGCGTTTGTTGCCGTCCGACACGAAGCGCTCGATGACGCGTGCGCTGCTCTCCGCGAGCGCTGCGCGCGCGCCTTCATAGTGCAAGCGCGATGCGGCGAATGAATCGCTGCCTTCAAGCGCACCGAGTTTGTCTGCGGTGCGCGCCAGCACTTCGCTTGCCAGTTTTCGCGAGAAGCTGGCGTACACGCTGACGCAGCGCTGGATCACTTGATCGTATTCACGATTGCCATCGCGAACGTCTGCAGCCGCAGGTTTGGCGGCACGTTCGAGCAGGTCAATCCATTGCGTCGGCACACGTTCGATATGCACGCCGAGCCCCAGCGGAGCAGCGTGTACGACGCGGACTTCGAGTGGCTCCACCGACGGGTCAGGCGCAAAGCCGTCGTTCGGGTCGAGCCCGCTTAACAGGTCTGTCAGCGCCGCTTTCGATACATCGATGCAAGCCGCCATGCCGACCCAGCCTGCCAAACGCTCGGGCGCGGGGCTGTCCTTGTCAAACGAAAGCAACAGCCCGCTGTGCGAGTAGTCCTGAATATTGACCGAGAAAGAATCTGCTCCCACCAAAAAATACGCGCTCAATCGCGTCGCATGTCGTTGCGAGCGGCGGCGTTCGGTGGTCTCTTGAAGTGAAGGAAACTCCATCAACGACGCGCGAAATTCGCTCTCGCGTGGGGCGCAACTGGCGCGATTTCGACTGGCGAAAATGCAGGCCTCCATCGAGTCGCGTGATGAGCGGTCACGTGTCCGCCGATACTGCAAACCAAACGATTCGATAGTGTCATGGGTTTGTCCGCTTTGCGCAGGCAGCCATGATAAGACAACCCCTGTGCGGGTGATCTGTCGGAATGCTGGTTTTTCCCGCGAAAACCTATCGATGCGCAGCATGTTGCGCGGAATCCCATGACGAGTGAATATTTGGGGAGTTATTGTCCGGAAAGGGCGTAAAAATTGGATACGGCTTTTCTTGGAAAGCTTTGTTTTAATTGGGGGCAGATTACGGTTTACCGAATAGTCGACTTATGCCGTTATTTAGCATGTGGCCCATATTTTATGGGCTTTTCAGCAAAAAGATGAGGGCTGAAGTTGGTAGTTTTTATTCTGAAAAATCCTACGTTTGACACTTCGCCTTGATGTCAGCGGGCACGTCAATCGCCTTGACACGATCTCCGTCGCGAATGCAAAACGCGCGAATTTCAGTGCCTTCGCAAATCAGTGTGTCTTCGCGCATCACGATGTGTTGCATGATGAAAACTTTTGGTCGCCATTCTGTGATTTCGGTTTGAATCTCGATGGTCTCGCCGTACGTCGCAGGCTTCATGAATCGGGTGTTGATTTCGAGCAGCGGCGTGCCTATGATGCCGGTGGTTTTCACCAACTCACGCCACGGCGACACGCCATGGCTCACGAAGAAATGCAGCGACGCCGCGTCCATCCATCTTAAGAAGTTGGGAAAGAACACGATGCCCGCGGGATCGCAATCGCCGAACTGAATATCTACTTTGAAAACGGTTTTCATATTGGTCAAACAGTAACGCACTCTGCTTACAACGCGCCGATGCGCATTGATGCCTACGCGGGGACGTGTTTGGTGCGCTCGCTCCAAAGCCGACGCTCGCGCCAAAGGCGTACGCTCAACAGAAGTACACTCGTGAGTTAACTAGATGTCTACCGCAAAAGGACATCAGTACGTTCAAATCTCAGGAGGACTGTTCGCTCATGACTACCCGCTACGAAGTTCGAGATGGCGTTGCCATTCTCACGCTCGACAATCCTCCGGTCAACGGACTTTCCTACACGCTGCGCATCGCGTTTGCTGAAGGCCTCGACAAGGCCAATGCCGACGTATCAGTCAAAGCCATCGTCGTCACCGGCGCGGGCAAGGCGTTCTCCGGCGGCGCTGACATCAAGGAATTTGGAACACCGCGCGCGGTGGCTGAACCGAATCTGCTGTCGCTGATTCGCGCTTGCGAATTGTCTTCGAAGCCCATCGTGGCTGCGGTTCACAGCGTCGCCATGGGCGGCGGCCTTGAGCTGGCGCTCGGTTGCCATTACCGCGTGACCTCAAGCGGTGCCAGCATCGCACTGCCCGAAGTCAAGTTGGGCCTGATCCCCGGTGCGGGCGGCACGCAGCGTTTGCCGCGCGTGATCGGTGTTGAAGCCGCGCTTAACATGATCGTCTCCGGCGAACCGGTCAAAAGCGAATTCATCGCGAGCTTCCCCGGACAAAAACTGTTCGACAAAGTCATCGAGGGTGACCTCATGGCGGGCGCGATTGCGTACGCGCTTTCGATGTCCGACGTGCGTCCGCTGCCGCTCGTGCGCGATATGCGTGTTGGGCATCCTGAGGCCGACGCCTACTTTGCGTTCGCACGAAACACCGTCGGCGTGATGGCCAAGGGCTACCCCGCTCCGCTCAAGTGTGTCGAAGCAGTCCAGAACGCGACGAAGATGAAATTCGACGACGGCATGAAAGCCGAGCGCGAGATTTTCACCAATCTCATGTTTACGCCAGAGTCTGTGTCGCTGCGCCATTTGTTTATCTCAGAGCGCGCGGCGTCGAAGATTCCTGACGTGCCCGAAGACACGCCTAAGCGTGACATCAAAAAGGTCGGCATCATCGGTGCCGGCACGATGGGCGGCGGCATCGGCATGAACTTCCTGAATGCTGGCGTGCCTGTCATCATTCTCGAAATGAAGCAGGAGGCCATCGACAAAGGCTTCGGCGTCATTCGCAAAAATTACGAAGCGCAAGTCAGTAAAAAGAAGCTCAAGCAGGACGTGCTCGACACCCGCATGGGCATGCTCACCAGCACGCTTGACTACGCGGACCTGAAAGACTGCGACCTGATCATCGAAGCTGTGTTTGAAGAAATCGGCGTCAAGGAAAAGGTCTTCAACGCGCTAGATGCCGTTGCGAAACCGGGCGCGATTCTCGCGTCGAACACTTCAACGCTCGACGTCAACGCGATTGCCAATTTCACCAAGCGCCCACAAGATGTGGTCGGCATGCACTTCTTTTCGCCTGCCAACGTGATGAAGCTGCTCGAAGTCGTGCGTGGCGAAAAGACCGCGAAAGACGTGCTGGCAACGGTCATGGCGATCTCGAAAAAGATCAAGAAAACGGCAGTCGTTTCCGGAGTCTGCGACGGTTTCATCGGCAATCGCATGATTGAGCAATACGGTCGTCAGGGCGGGTTTTTGCTGGAGGAGGGCTGCACGCCACAACAGGTCGACAAAGCGGTCGAAAAATTCGGCTTCGCAATGGGCCCGTTCCGCATGGGCGACCTCGCGGGCAATGACATCGGTTGGGCCATTCGCAAGCGTCGCTATGTCGAAAAGCCAAACTTGCGTTACAGCAAAACCGCCGATCTGCTCTGCGAAATGGGTCGTTTCGGACAAAAAGTGGGCAAAGGCTGGTACGACTATCTGCCGGGCAAGCGCGACGCGATTCCGAATGCCGAGGTCGAAGCGATGGTGGTCAAACATCGCGAAGCGCTGGGCATCACGCCGCGCAAAATCTCAGACGATGAGATCGTGCATCGCCTCGTCTTCTCGCTGGTGAACGAAGCCGCGCACATCCTTGAAGAGGGCATTGCCAACAAGGCGAGCGACATCGATATCGTCTACATCTTCGGCTATGGCTTCCCACCACAACGCGGCGGCCCGATGAACTACGCTAACCAGGTTGGGCTGTTCAACGTCGTGCAGATGATGAAGAAATTCCAGCAGAACCCGCTGGATGATGCGAAGTTCTGGGAGCCTGCGCCGTTGCTTAAGCGGTTGGTGGCTGAGGGTAAGTCGTTCGTTTGACGATGCTTTTCCCCCTCTCCCCTTGCGGGAGAGGGTGGGGGTGAGGGGTTGGTTGCGTTCCAGTTTATTTGTTTGGTGCGCCACGTTCCCCCTCACCATAACCCTCTCCCGCGAGGGGAGAGGGGGCCGAAAAACCCCGCCTGCGTTTTGTGGGAGAGGGGGTGGAAAACTTGGAGGAGTTTCGTTTCGTGATTGGTAAAGCTTTACTTGGTGTGTTGGGGCTAATCGCCGCACTCATTCTGATCGTTGGAGCCAAGACGTTGTTCACAACGTCAAAGCAACTTAACGTTCCCGCCGAGAAGCCCGTAACGGTAGACTCCGCCGCCGCCTCAGCCCGTCTCGCCACCGCAGTAAAGCTGCAAACTATCTCGTCGGCCACCGACGCCGAAGCCAGCGCCGATGCATTCAAGGCGCTGCATCAACACATGCAAACGAGCTTCCCGAAAATGCACGCTGCGCTCAAGCGTGAACTAGTCGGCAGCTACGGTTTGCTCTACACATGGCAGGGCACGGACGCAAAAGCCAAACCCATCGCGCTGCTTGCTCATCAGGACGTCGTTCCCGTCGCTCCCGGAACCGAGAAGGACTGGCAGCAGCCGCCCTTCGGTGGCGTGATTGACGGTGGCTTCGTCTGGGGCCGTGGTGCGTGGGACAACAAGAGCAATCTGTTCTCGCAGCTTGAGGCCGTCGAAATGCTTGTCGCATCTGGCTTCCAGCCGAAGCAGACGGTTTATCTCTTCTTCGGGCAGGATGAAGAGGTGTCCGGCCACCGCGGGGCACAAGTGTTGGCCAAGCGTTTCAAGGCCGAGAACATCAAGGTTGATTTCATCCTTGATGAAGGCACGCTCATCATTGAAGGCATCCTCAAAGGGCTGGACAAGCCAGCGGCGCTGGTCGGGATGGCGGAGAAAGGCTACCTGACCGTGATGTTGCAGGCTACCGCGACACCGGGCCACTCTTCGATGCCACCGCCAACGCCGCGCGAAAGTGCTATCGGCATGATGAGTGCTGCACTGTCCCGACTTGAGGACAAGCAGTTTCCGGTGCAGATTCGCGGCATCGCGGCCGACATGTTCGACACGCTCGCGCCGGAGATGAACCTCACCAACCGCGTGATCCTCTCGAACCTGTGGCTCACTAAACCACTGGTCGAATCGCAGCTCGCGAAAAGTACCAGCACGGCAGCGCTGTTGCGCACCACAACCGCACTGACCGTCGTGAACGCGGGTGATCGTGACAACGTGTTGCCCGGTCGCGCGAACGCGCAGGTGAACTTCCGCGTGTTGCCCGGCGACACCTCTGACGATGTGATCAGGCACACGATGCTCGCCGTCGGCAGTGCGCCAATCAAAGCGGAAAAGAAGGCTGGGTTCTCCGAGCCGTCGAAAGTCGCACGCACCGACGCGCCCGGCTATCAGGCGATTGCGAAAACGATTCGGCAGTTGCAACCCGATGTGGTTGTGGCTCCCGCCTTGATGCTCGGCGCAACGGACGCGCGCCACTTTGATGATGTCGCGGACAACGTGTATCGCTTTTCCCCGGTCCGTGCAGGTGCGAACGACCTGGCCCGTTTCCACGGCACCAACGAGCGCATTTCGGTCGCAAACTACACAGAGATGATCCAGTTTTATTACCAGTTGCTGCGCAATGTGAATGCGGCGACGCCTTAGATAAACGCTATTCGTCACCCCGGCGAAGGCCGGGGCCCACGCCCTCCAGATGCGGTTAATCGGAGACATGCATGGATTCCGGCCTACGCCGGAAAGACGAATTGTGGATCAGTTCGTAATCGTTATTTTGTTTTGCCATTTACCCTGAAAGAGGCCCCACCATGACTGACGCCGTAATCGTCTCCACCGCCCGCACCCCGCTCGCCAAGAGCTGGAAAGGCGCATTCAACATGACCCACGGCGCGACGCTCGGCGGCCACGCCATCGAGCACGCGGTCAAGCGCGCAGGCATTGACGCTGCCGAGGTCGACGACGTGTTGATGGGCTGCGCTAACCCCGAAGGCGCGACCGGCTGGAACATCGCGCGTCAGGCTGCCTTGCGCGCCGGCATGCCGGACAGTGTGGCGGGTGCGACTGTCAACCGCTTCTGCTCGTCCGGCCTGCAAACCATCGCGATGGCCGCGCAACGCATCATCGCCAACGAGGGCGACATTTTTGTTGCCGGTGGCGTTGAATCCATCTCTTGCGTGCAGCAGGAAATGAACCTGCACATGTTCAAGGATTCGTGGCTCGACAAGAACAAGCCGACCATTTACTGGAACATGATGCAGACGGCCGAGACCGTCGCCAAGCGCTACAACATGAGCAAAGAGCGCATGGATCACTTCGGCGCAGAGAGCCAGCAAAAGGCCTGCGCCGCGCGCGATGCCGGCAAGTTTGACGACGAGATCGTGCCGATCACGGTGACTGCAGGCGTGGCCGATCCGAAGACCGGCATGACCACCAAACAGGTCACCGTATCAAAGGACGAAGGTCTGCGCGACGGCACCACGTACGAGGCCGTTGCAGGTATCCGCACCGTCGTTCCCGGCGGCTCGGTCAGCGCGGGTAACGCCTCGCAGTTTAGCGACGGCGCAGGCGCATGCGTGGTCATGAACGCCAAGCTCGCCGAGCAACGCGGTATCAAGCCATTGGGCATCTTCCGCGGCTTCGCGGTCGCGGGCTGCAACCCCGACGAAATGGGCATCGGCCCGGTGTTCGCCGTGCCAAAACTGCTCAAGCGCCTTGGCCTGTCGGTGAAGGACATCGACCTGTGGGAATTGAACGAAGCGTTCGCGGTGCAAGTGCTGTACTGCGCCGATACGCTGGGCATTCCGCTGGACAAGTTGAACGTCAATGGTGGGGCAATCGCCGTCGGCCATCCGTACGGCATGAGCGGTCAACGCCTCGTCGGCCACGCCCTCATCGAAGGCAAACGTCGCGGCGCGAAACTGGTTTGCGCAACGATGTGTATTGGTGGCGGGATGGGGGCGGCTGGGATATTTGAAGTGGCGTAATGTGGGCCATGCCTTTGGTCTGAGTCCGTGAACGCATTCATCATTCTGCTATTTTGTTTGGCAATGCTCTTCTGGTTCGGTAACTGGGGTATTGCCTTGGACGCATGGTCAGAGGGACGCCGAAGTGGAAGTACCAAGTCGTTTTCGATGTTCCCGTTTGTTCCTCAAGTGCTCGTTGGGTTGACGGCATTGACTCAGGTATTGGCAGAAGAGAATGTGGTCCCCGGATTCGTGCTGTGGACGGCTGCTACTGTCGAAGCCACGGTGCTTTTCTTTTTCCTATGCGGATGGGCCAAGCTAACAAAAAAGTCCGTGTCGTAGGTTGGGCAATTGTTTGCCCACGTGCGATTGCAAAAAGTTCGCGACGCGTGGGCGAACAAGTTGCCCACCCTACAGCTTTTACGTATAACGTCGGCAGCGTTCGGGCTGGAGCGTAATAATGGCAATTCTTGACTATACGCATAAATTCACTGTAAGCCCATATGAAATAAGGCTTTCAGCCAAAAGCTGATGAACAAACCCAACTACGCAGAACGGAGATTGAGAGTGCGTGCAACGCTGGATTTTTTGCTTAACGACTGGCTCAAGGTGGGCGAGCTGTGTGCGCGTCCGCGCTTTGCGGATCACAGCACCGGGACGTTCGGTGCCGTGCTCGACACTGCCGAAAAAATCGCCAAAGACAAGTACGCGCCTTTCAATCGTCTCGTGGATCTGCAGGAGCCGCATTTCGACGGCGAGAAGGTGATCCTGCCGCAGGCGACGCATGACGCGTGGGCGGCGTACGCGGGCTCGGGCATGCTGGCTGCGGCGCAGGACTACGAGTGGGGCGGCATGCAGTTGCCGTACACGGTCGAGGCGTCGGCGAACGCGATTTTCAGCATGGCGTCGGTGAGCATCAGTTGGGCGATGTTGACGGTCGGCAACGCCAATCTGATCATGGTGCACGGCACCGAGATGCAGAAGCAGGTGTTCGCGAAAAACGAATTCGCAGGCCGCTGGATGGGCACGATGTGTCTGTCCGAGCCGCAGGCTGGGTCGTCGCTGTCCGACGTTGCGACACGTGCCGAGCCAGACGATGAAAACGATTCGCTCGGCCCGCGTTACCGGCTGACCGGCAACAAAATGTGGATCTCGGGCGGCGAGCATGAGATCACCGAAAACATCGTTCATCTGGTGCTGGCGAAGATTCCTGATGCGGATGGCAAGCTGGTGCCGGGGACGCGAGGGATTTCGCTGTTTATCGTGCCGAAGAAAATTGTCGATGCGAGCGGTGAACTTACCGGCGAACGCAACGACGTAGCGCTCGCCGGCCTCAATCACAAATGCGGCTGGCGCGGCACCACGAATGCGCTGCTCAATTTCGGCGAAGGCAAATTCAAACCGGGCGGCAAGGCCGGCGCGATCGGCTATCTCGTCGGCAAACCGGGCGATGGCCTGCGCTGCATGTTCCACATGATGAACGAAGCGCGCATCGGCGTTGGTCTCGCGGCGACGATGCTGGGTATGGCAGGCTACGAGGCGTCGCTGGATTACGCGAAGCAACGCGCGCAGGGCCGTCCAATCACCACTGGTGGCAAGGCCGTCGAACAAAAACCCATTCCGATCATCGAGCACGCCGACATCAAGCGCATGCTGCTCGCGCAGAAGGCGTATTGCGAAGGCGCGCTGGCGCTGGAGCTTTACTGCGCGCGACTGGTGGACGAAACCCATACCGGCGAAGGCGACGCGCTGCTAGAGGCGAAACTGCTGCTCGAAGTGCTGACGCCGATTGCCAAAAGCTGGCCCAGCGAATGGTGCCTTGAGGCGAATTCGCTCGCGATCCAGATTCATGGCGGCTACGGTTACACGCGAGACTTTCCGGTGGAGCAATACTGGCGCGACAACCGACTGAACATGATTCACGAAGGCACGCACGGCATTCAGGCGCTCGATCTGCTTGGGCGCAAGGTGGTGATGGACGGCGGCAAAGGCCTCACGCTGCTCGCCACGCGCATGAACGACACGATCATGCGGGCGATGCATGTGCCCGCGCTTGCAGATCATGCGCAGGCGTTGGCGCGGGCGTTGCAGCGCGTGGGTGCGGCGACAAAAGCGGCGTGGTCGACGGGTAATCCGACCGAGGCGCTGGCGAATGCGACGCCATATTTGCAGGCGTTTGGGCATACGGTGTTGGCTTGGATATGGCTTGATGTTGTCTCTTCATTGAGCGGCCCTCACCCTAACCCCGGCGCAGACTTGCGCCAGTCGTCGCATGCGCGCGCGGGAGAGGGGACAAGAACCCGCCACGACGCATTCATCGAAGGCAAACGCGCCGCGATGCGCTATTTCTTTCATTACGAATTGCCAAAAACTGACGCATGGCTTGCGCCCGTTAGTGCGCGCGACATGACCTGCGCCAACATTTCAATCGATAGTTTTTAGGAGGACTCCATGACGCCACGCAACATCAAAACACTGTTCGATCTAACCGGAAAGAAAGCACTCATCACTGGTGGCTCGCGTGGTCTCGGCCTGCAAATCGCGCACTCGCTCGGCGAGGCTGGTGCAACAGTCTTGCTTTCCGCACGCAAACAGGACGAGCTTGACGAAGCAGTTGCTGAACTCAAGGCGGCAGGCATCAACGCCTCCGCGATTGCGGCTGATTGCGGCACGGTCGAAGGCACCACCACGCTTGCAACCGCCGCATTGAAGCGGCTCGGCGATGTGGACATTTTGGTCAACAACGCGGGTGCAAGCTGGGGCGCACCGGCCGAAGATCATCCGATTGAGGCGTGGGACAAGGTGATGAATCTGAACATTCGTGGCATCTTTGTGCTCTCGCAAGCCATCGGCAAAGCCAGCATGATTCCGCGCAAAACCGGCAGCATCATCAGTGTCGCGTCCATCGCGGGGCTCGCGGGCAATCCGCCGTTCATGAAGACGATTGCCTACAACACGTCGAAGGGTGCGGTCGTCAATTTCACACGAACGCTTGCCGCCGAATGGGGCCAATTCGGTATTCGCGTGAACGCGATTGCGCCTGGATTTTTCCCGAGCAAAATGACTAAGGGCTTGATGGCGTCGATGGGTGGCCCCGACGCGCTAGCCAAAACAACACCACTGTTACGCATTGGCGATGACGAAGATCTGAAAGGCATCGCGCTGTTGTTCGCATCCGACGCAGGCAAGCACATCACGGGGCAAATCCTCGCGGTGGATGGCGGCGTGTCAGCCGTAACAGGCGGGTAGAAAATCATGACAACCAATCAACGCATCGTTCTCGCCTCCCGCCCAGCGGGTGAGCCCACGTTGGCTAACTTCCGCCTCGAAGACGCGCCACTCGCGCCGCTCGAAGCCGGTCAGCTTCGCGTGAAACATCATTACATGTCGCTCGACCCGTACATGCGCGGTCGCATGAATGACGCGAAGAGCTACGCACAGCCGCAACCGCTGAACGAAACCATGATCGGCGGCACCGCGGGCGAGGTAGTCGAGTCACGTAACGAAAAGTACGCGGTCGGCGACAAGGTCGTCGGCTTCGGTGGCTGGCAGTTGTATTCAACAGCTACCGGGAAGGGGGACGTCAACAAGGTCGATACGACGCACATTCCGCTCTCGGCCTACCTCGGCTCTGTGGGCATGCCCGGCATGACCGCCTGGTACGGTCTCTCGAAAATCTGCGAACCGAAGTCGGGCGAAACGGTGTGTGTTGATGCGGCCTCAGGCGCGGTCGGCTCGGTTGTCGGGCAACTGGCAAAGCTCAAAGGCTGCCACGTAATTGGCATCGCTGGTGGGCCAGACAAATGCGCATATGTGGTCAACGAACTGGGCTTTGACGCCTGCGTCGACTACAAAGCGTTTCCCGAACCCGCTGACTTTTACGCGGCGCTGAAAGCAGCCACGCCCACAGGCATTGATTGCCATTTTGAAAACGTCGGCGGCACCATCATGGATGCGGTTTTGCTGCGTATGAACGCGTTTGGCCGCATTGCGTTGTGCGGAATGATCTCTGGCTACAACGGTGTGCCGATCCCGATGGCCGCGCCGCAATTGATCCTGCAATCGCGTCTGAAAATTCAGGGCTTTATCGTGTCCGAGCACATGCAGCATTGGCCTGAAGGTTTGAGCGAACTGGGCGGACTCGTAGCCACCGGAAAACTCAAGTTCCGCGAATCCGTTGCGCAGGGATTGGCCAGTGCGCCGCAAGCTTTCTTTGATTTGCTCAAAGGAAAAAACTTCGGAAAACAATTGGTGAAACTCGTATGAGCGGCGGCGTAAAAACTCTGGTCATCACTGGTGCCGCATCCGGCTTCGGTCTCGAATTCGCACGCCTCGGTGCAACCCGTGGTTACAACATTGTGATGGCAGACGTGGAGCAGGTTGCGCTCGACGCGGCGGCAGCAGAGATTGCCGCCACTGGCGTGCAGGTTTTGGCGCAACGCGTTGACGTGTCGAAGAACGAACAAATCGAAGCGCTCGCCGCAGCGACGAAAGCGCGTTTCGGCGCGCCGCACTGGGTTTTCAACAACGCGGGCGTCGGCTCCGGCGGTTTGATCTGGGAGAACACCCTCAAGGACTGGGAATGGGTCATGAGCGTCAACGTCATGGGTGTCGTGTACGGCGTCAAGGCATTCACGCCGATGATGCTGGAGCGCGCAAAGGCCGAGCCCGACTATCGCGGCTGTATCTGCAATACGGCGTCGATGGCGGGCATGCTGAGCGCGCCTACGATGGGTGTTTACAACGTCTCTAAACACGCGGTTGTAACGCTGTCCGAAACGCTTTATCAGGATTTGAATTTGGTAACCGATCAGGTGACCGCCGCCGTGCTCTGCCCGTATTTCGTCGCGACCGGCATCGCCAACTCGCATCGCAATCGTCCTGACGACATGAAGAACGACAGCGGCCCCACGCTGTCGCAACTCGTCGCGCAGGCGCAAAGCAGCAAGGCCGTCAGCTCCGGCAAGATCACGCCCGCGACGATTGCGGAGAAGGTGTTTCACGCGATTGATACCAACCAGTTCTACATCTTCAGCCATCCGCATGCACTCGGCAACGTCGCAACGCGCATGACCGACATCACCGAGATGCGTAACCCCACCGATCCATTTGCCGAGCGCCCCGATATTGGCGTGTTGCTTAAGACCAAGTTGCGCGGGTCGTAGGGCGCTGATGGCGCAATGCCCTTGCGCGCTGGCACGCGACTACGCGCAGTGCTGTGGGCGCTATCACGCGGGCGCGTTGCATCTGCAAGCCCCGACGGTCGAAGCATTGATGAGATCACGCTACAGCGCGTACGCATTGAGCCTGCGTGACTATGTGCTCGATACGTGGCACGAATCAACCAGACCCGAACAAATGGAGCGCTTTGATTCCGGCGTGAAATGGCTCGGGCTTGCGGTTAAGCGTGCTTGGACGACGTCCCCCGATGAAGGCTTCGTCGAATTCGTTGCTCGCAGTAAAGCACCCGGCGGCGGGCCTGCGCAACGGCTTGAGGAGTTGAGCCGATTCGTTTGCGTTGATGGACGCTGGCAATATGTGGCCGCAGTGGTTTCGCAGTAGGCAACGAGTCGGCTCGACCTAAAAACGGAGTCGCTAGTACTGGGCACACATCAATAAAATACGGCCCCGTGGGGCCGTATTTTCAACATACTTAAAGACGTTGTTATGCGCGGGGCTCACCATTACGGTTGACCGTTACAGTACGGCCCGGTGGCGATACCATTTGAACGCGATGATCCTGGCCACGGAAGTTGTAGGTGACATCCCAATAAGTAGGTTTCGCGCTGTTTGGTACTTCTGCGCAGCGCTGTACGTTTTGGCTGTAACTGCCGCCACCGTACCCACCACTTACACCCGAGCCGTACGCCGCCCCTGCAACTGCGCCGCCAGCGGTAGCGATGTCCTGCCCGCGTCCGCCGCCGACTTGGTGTCCAAGTACGCCACCTATGACCGCTCCAAGAATTGCGCCAGGGACATTGGTGTTACCCCCCTGACGGACCTGTTCGCGCTCAATCCAGCAGCGTTGCTCAGCCTGGCCGACTACAGCACGAACTGATACGACGTCGGCTTCGAAAAGCCGCTCGTTGTTGCGACGACGATTGTCATATACGGGCTCAGCGATAGGGGCGAACCGGTCATCTTCGACGCGCGCAGTCCTACTGACGGGACGAACTGACGACACGCGGTCGTTCAAGCCCATAGCGGACAGCGACGGGTAACGACCGGGACGAAGGATGACGCATCGGCCTTCAAAGCGCTCGTTTTCACACACCTCCCAACGTTCGCTGACCACTATGACCGAGGACGAGCGGTCATTAAATCCAAAGCGGTCAAAGTTGCCAATTTGACGCGATGTAGTGAAATATCGTCCGCTGTAGTCATCATCTTCATAGAACGTGACCTGGGCTGAAGCCTGCGCAGCAAGAGCAAGACCTGCCACGGCTAGGGTTGATTTAAGTAGTGCATTCATGTTGGTCTCCGGTAGAAATTGGGTAGTAGGAATCGCGTGAAATTGCGTGTCTAACTCCTATCCTTATCCTAACGATGATCACTAACGACGGTTACCGGACGTTCGCCCGACGCGACGTAGGACATTGGAGTACACGTTCGACTTGCATCCATATACGTAGTTACATCTTGTGCTTGCCCCGCGCGCGATGGCGTTCTTACAATGCTTGAATGAATCGCTTGAGAAAAACACTGGCCATGACTATTTTTCGCGTTGTCGGAATCGTGACTGTACTTCTAGGCTTGGTGGGGTTCGGCGGGGAGAGAACCAAACTCGGCGCGACCAATGCATCGGTAGAGCAGTCATTGGGCGGGATGTTGCTGAGGCCGGTTTTCCAGTGCGGCACGGGCAGCGATAGCGTGACCGATGATGCGCTCGCAGGCAGCGTGACCGTTTTCGAGAGCGGGCCGGTGCGACCGATTGCGTTGTCGGCGGACGGCAAGCGGCTGTTCGTTGCCAACCGGCCTGCGCATTGCCTTGAGATTTATGCCGTCGAGGTCGACACACTTCGTTTGGTGAGCGCCGTCGCGGTAGGGCTGGAGCCGGTGGCCGTGGCGGAGCGCAATGCCAACGAAGTATGGGTGGTCAATCACCTGTCGGACTCGGTCAGCGTGGTGCGACTTGACGGCACGCCTCGGGTGCTGCGCACATTGCAAGTGGGGGACGAGCCACGTGACATCGTGTTTGCCGGTGCAAACCGTGACCGTGCCTTCATCACCGCCGCGTTTCGCGGGCAAAATCGTCCCAACATGAGCACCAGCAGTTTGACCGCTGCCGGACAGGGGCGAGCCGACGTCTGGGTGTTTGATGCAGCTAATCTCGATGAAAGTTTGACCGGCAATCCGCTCACTATTGTCACTTTGTTTGCTGATACGCCGCGTGCGTTGGCCGCCAGCCCCGATGGTGCGACGGTGTACGCCTCGCCGCTGTTTTCAGGCAACCGTACGACCACCTTGCATCGCGACGCAGTGCTGTTTCGCAAACCGCAGCCACGCGCCAGCAGTGACGGCGTGCCTGCACCCGACACCGGGCTCATCGTTAAGTTTGATGGCACCGCATGGCGAGACGAAGCGAAGACGGACTGGTCGTCATCGGTCAAGTTTTCACTTCCAGATTACGACCTGTTCGCCATCGACGCCAATGCGTCAATACCGACTTTGAAATCGCGCGTGAGCGGCGTTGGCACCACGCTGTTCAATCTCGCCGTGCATCCCCGGACCGGCAAAGTGTATGTGAGCAATACCGAGGCCAAAAACGAAATTCGCTTCGAGGGCCCGGGCGTCTCCGCCACGACCGTGCGCGGTCGCCTTGCTGAAAGTCGCATCAGCGTGGTCGATGTCGCGAGCCAATCAGTGGACGCGGTGCATCTGAATTCGCATGTGAATTTCGCTTTGCCTGAGGGTCAGGCCATTAGCGCGACTGGCAAAGCGAGGAGCTTGGCGCAGCCCAACGCGATGGTGTTCAGTCCCGGTGGTGAAACGTTATATGTGGCCGCGCTGGGTTCCAACAAAGTGGCCGCGTTAAATACTGCGTCAATCACAACCAGTCAATTCGCGCCCGACAGCGCACAACACATCAACGTGCCCGATGGCCCTGCGGGGCTTGCGCTGAACGCTGCGGGTACGCGCCTGTTTGTGTATTCGCACGTGGCGCACAGCGTCAGCGTGATCGACACTAGGACCTTGGCTGTGCTCAAAACGGCGCCGTTGTTCACACCCGACAGCCAGCGCATCAAGAGCGGTCGACGTATTCTCTACGATGCCGATTTCAGCTCCAGTAACGGCACGAGTTCGTGCGCGTCTTGCCATACGTTTGCCGATCTTGACCACTTGGCGTGGGACTTAGGCAACCCCGACGACGCGCAAAAAACTAACACCAACAGGTACGTGAGCAACAGCCCGCGAACCACGCCCAAATTCCATCCCATGAAAGGGCCAATGACGACGCAAACCCTGCGCGGCATGGCCAAAAATGGCCCGACGCATTGGCGTGGTGATCGTACCGGCGTTGCACGCGCGACGGTGCGTGGCAATGTCGAGACGCAGGAGGAGGCATCATTCAAAGAATTCAATCCTGCGTTTGTAGACTTGCTCGGTCGGCAAACGCCATTGAGCGATGCCGAAATGCAAGCCTTCACCGATTTTGCGATGGCGCTGAAAATGCCGCCCAATCCTGTGCGTGCGCTGGACAACTCACTCAACGCAACCGAGCAAGCGGGCAGCAATACTTACTTCAACGTCAACAACATCACAGGTCTTGGTAGCTGCAACCATTGCCATAGCCTCAACCCTTCAGCGGGACAGTTCGGCACAGGCGGGTTGATGTCGTTTGAGGGTTTTCGCATTGCCGAAAATTTTAAGGTGCCGCACCTGAGAAACATGTATCAAAAGGTCGGCATGTTTGGTTTCAGCGGCGGAATCGGGGCCGCGACTGGCCCGCAGATTCGCGGGTTTGGTTTTTCTAACGACGGTGGCATCGACACACTGATCAATTTTTTTAGCGATCCTGTTTTCAACTTCCCAGCGCCCGTTGCGACCACGCGCGACCAGGTGATCGCGTTTGTGTTGGCGATGGACAGCGACTTGCTACCCATCGTGGGTCAGCAAGTGACGTGGCGGCCGGGTGCGCCTGAAGCCGTTGAAACACGTCTGACATTGCTTAAACAACAATCCCAAGTCATTACCCCGCGCACCACCTGCGACCTCGTGGTGAGAGCCAATATTGATGGTGCGGCGCATACCGGTCTGATGCAGCCAAACGGTTCGTGGCAGATGCGTAGCGGTTCGGTGCTTACCGGTGACGCTCTGCGCGCGCTAGCCACCGTCAGCCAACCGCTCACCTTCACCTGTTTGCCGCCCACCGATGGCAAACGTGTCGCGTTCGGCAGCGGCCCAGTGCCCGCCAATGCCGTCGTGGAGTATTACTTCGCGCCCCTTGATCGTTACTTCATTACTGCTAGCGCCAGTGACAAAACGCTGCTTGACAGCGGTGTGGCCGTCGGTTGGGCGCGAACGGGCCAGTGGTTCAATCAGGGTGGAAGCACGCCCGTGTGCCGCTTCTATGGCAGCACGTCACCCGGCCCGAACTCGCACTTCTACACTGCGGTGCAATCCGAATGCGACCTGCTCAAATCGTTGCAAGCCAGCACCCCAGCAACACAGCCGCGCCTGAATTTTGAAAGCCTGGATTTTTTGACGACACCTGCTGTGGGTGGCGGTTGCCCTGCGACGACCATCAGCATCTATCGCGCGTACAACAATGGATTCGCGATAGGTAAAGACGGCAATCACCGCTTCACCGCTGACCGGAACGCAATTGCACAAGTCGTAGCGCGCGGATGGCTAGACGAGGGCGTCGTGATGTGCGCTGCGCGCTAAGCGAACTTTAAAAGCGCTGGAAATTTTTTTGGAAAGACGTTAGCTCGCGCGCGTCATCAACGCCTGCAATTGAGTTCTGCGGTTAGGTTTTGCCGCCTGATAGGGTGCTCAAGCCGACGTGATCATCGTCGTGTCACGGGGCGATGCGGGGCCGACATCGTCGCTTGATCTGCGCCCATCCATGGGGCCGCTCGCTTGCACCGCGCCAGGACCTTTTTTTGCAATCGCTTTGCGCAAAAGACTTGCAGCACGATTTCGCGCTTGAGTTCGACGCGATTTGCGACGATTATCCGGTACTCAAAAATAACTATGACCCGCAAGTACTTGAGAGTGTTGGGAACTTGCAGCCCCTCTCGGGCGGTGTGCCTTGATGAAGTGGGCGCGGTGTAGTTCATCATGCACTCAGGATGGCGAAGAGCGGGTAATGGGATTGGATGTTTGTTTATCGAATTAGCCAAAAGTATGCGTTCCCCAACAGCATGAATTTGTCTGAAAAAGGCCTTGCCTTTTTCGAGCTCGGCAGCAAGTGCATTGGCGATGACGAGTGTGTCAAAGGCAACCCGGAGAGCTTCCTGTTTGATTCACAGGCGTCAGGCCGAGGCATGGGTCGCACGCATGCAAGCGAAAAGAACGCCTCCAGGTCGAAGACCCGCTTCGCGCCACCGCAGGCGTCGAATGGCGTAAAGACGCTGGCGTGATAAACGAGATGTGCCGTCACCAACACTTTTTTTGCGTTGAAAGGGACACCACTTCAACTGCTACGGCAAAAACCCCAGCGTTTCCTCAGTGATCAGGGAACCATACATCTGACGCTCTGTCCGAAAGGTATATTACGAACCTCACCATGCTCCATTCAATCAAACTTTGTCGCTTCATCGTGCTGTTGCTGAGCTTAACGCTTAGCGCGCAGGCGATGGCCGTTGCCTCGTTGGGTTCATGCCATCGGATGAAAGCGTTAACGGCGATGTATCAGGTGAGCGAGTCGACTCCGCATCACCATGCTGATTCGGAGGCACCTCATGATGGACTGATGCACCACGCAGAGTCCAGCGGTAAAGCGCCAGCGAGTGACTACACGCGTGTTAGTTGCGCGGCCTGCGCGTCGTGTCATTTGTCGATCGTCATTCCGAACAGCGTCGTAGTCTCGGCGGACATTCCCGTCGTAGGCGCAACGATCTTTCCAGCCAAGAAAGTACCTCGCGTACGCAACGTCGCGAGCGGGCTAGAGCGACCCCCACGAGCCTGAACATGCCGTAACCGCGATTAACACTCGCGGTGCGGATTGACGCTCGTCCACGTGGTATTGATCGCCGCGTGCCCTTCGATAAATCTGCCCATCCATAAAACATGGGTGGCCGTGCGTTTCGAGGTTACTCATGAATACGTTCTCATCATCCAAAGCGATTCTGTCGCGCAAACGCGTTGCAGTCTTCGCCGCTACTTCCGTGTTGCTTGCAGGCGCCAGTTACGCGCATCATGACCGCGCGGTGCCTACGCCACCCGCACCTAGCCCAGTGCCGCTGAAGTTTGAGTCGGTGCTGTCGCGCTACAAGCCCATGACCGATCAAAAGCTCGGCTCCTGGCGTGAGGCCAACGATACCGTCACCCGTATCGGTGGCTGGCGCACCTATTTGAAGGAGGCGCAAACGCCGGACGTGGTGGTGCCAAGCCTCAGTAATGTTCCCGCCGCACCCATTCCCATTGCGCCCGCCAAGGCCAATCCGCATGCGGGTCATGGGACTAAACCGTGATGCAGCGCCCATCGAAAAATCTGGGCAGTGTCAAGGCCACGCGGCTTGCACTAACGATCGGCGCGATAGGGGCGTTTCTCGTCACGGGATGCGCCACTGTAGACATCAATCAGTCCATTGCCCGCGTAAACCTTGACGCGGGCAGCGTCACGGGCGGAAAACTTAGATTCGCGCAATCCGAAGCAGACCGAGCAGCGTCGCAAAGCAGCTCAAATGCGTTGCTCATGAAACCGCTGACGCAGGATGACGCTGTGCATCTGGCGTTGATCAACAGCCCGGCGATGCAGGCGATGTTGGCTCAAAGTTGGGCCGATGCCGCGAATGCCGCACAGATTGGGCGTTTACCGAACCCTGTGCTGACGCTGGAGCGACTGCGCTTGCCACTGGAAACGGACATCGGTCGGATGCTGGCGTTCGGTTTGCTTGACGTCTTGACTTTGCCGCAACGCTACAGGACGGCCAGTGCTAGGGTTGAGCAGGCACAGTTGCAACTGACAACCGACGTCGTTGAAAAGGTCACCCAAGTAAGGCAAACGTGGGTCGCAGCGCTTGCGGCCAAGCAGTCTTTGACCTACGCCCAGCAGGTGAGCGATTCTGCGGAGGCCAGCGCGGAGCTTGCGCGACGCATGCTCGCCGTCGGCAATTTCAACAAGTTGCAACGCGCGCGGCAACAGGCGTTTTATGCAGACGCGGCAGCGCAATTGGCCAACGCTTCGCATGTGGCGACTGCCAGTCGCGAGGCGCTAATTCGTGTGCTTGGACTGACCGATGCGCAGGCACAACAGTTGCAATTGCCTGAGCGGCTGGCAGACCTTCCTTCGATTGCGCGGACGGGCGAAGAGGTGGGTGTCGCCGCAAGTCGCGGACGACTTGATATCAAGATGGCGCAAGCAGCGTTGAATGCGACAGTCGTAGCGCAGGGCCTCAACGCGATCACGAGTTTTACCGACATTGAACTGAGCGTGATTCGTAACACTAGCATTGAGCGAGCCGACGGTCATCGGACTAACGCGCGCGGATTCGAGGTTGCCGTGAAGCTACCGATATTTGACTGGGGTGGCTTGCAACGTGATGCCATGAGTGCGCAAATGCTTGCAGCGGCGAATCGGCTGGAGGCCACCACACGCGCTGCGGGATCGAACCTGCGCGAGAGCTATTCGGCGTATCGAACGACCTACGACATCGCTAGGCATTACCGCGATGAAATCGTGCCGCTACGCAAGTTGATCGCGGATGAAAACGTGCTTCGCTACAACGGCATGATCATCGGTGTATTCGAGTTGCTCGCCGACTCGCGGGATCAGATATCGAGCGTGATTGCCGCGATCAACGCGCAGCAGCAATTCTGGATGGCCGATGCGGCGTTGCAGTCGGCGATCATGGGCAAACCGATGATGATGCAAAGCATGGGAGCCGCACCTGCGGCGGGTGGCGGTGGCGATGCTCCGCACTAATACGTTTATCTGTTGGAGCGACCCGTCGCGACCTTTAGTCAGCCATGCTGCAACGTGGGTCGCGGCAAGCCGCTCCTACACAGCAGGTGTCGCACGCAGCGACGCACAATTTTCAGGAAGTAAAACATGAATTCACGTCGAGATTTTTTACGCTCAGCAGGGTTGGCAAGCATCGCAGGCGGCGCAGTTGCCGCCGCCTCGGTCAGTCGCGTTGCGATGGCCGCACTGCCGGAGCCTGTCATGCAAATGAAGCCGGACACTATGCCGCCGCTAGTGCCCAAGACCGGGCGGCCTTACAACCCGGTGGTCACATTGAACGGCTGGACGTTACCGTGGCGCATGAACAACGGCGTCAAGGAGTTTCACCTTGTAGCCGAGCCCGTTGTACGTGAAATGTGCGAAGGCTTTAAAGCGCATCTGTGGGGTTACAACGGGCAAAGTCCGGGGCCGACCATTGAGGTTGTCGAGGGTGATCGGGTACGCATTTTTGTCACCAATAAGCTGGGAGAGTTCACCAGCATCCACTGGCACGGGCAGCGTCTACCCAATGGTATGGACGGCGTCACCGGCCTCAATCAGCCCGGTATCCCACCGGGCAAAACCTTCGTCTATGAGTTCGTAGCGCGGCGCCCCGGCACCTTCATGTACCACCCACATGCCGATGAAATGGTGCAGATGGCGATGGGCATGATGGGCTTCTGGATTACTCATCCCAAGGAAAAGCATCCGCTGATTGACGACGTAGATCGCGACTTCGTTTTTTTGCTCAACTCATATGACATTGATCCAGGCGCGTACACGCCGAAGATCATGACCATGGTGGATTTCAATCTGTGGACGTGGAACAGCCGCGTGTTTCCGGGTATTGATTCGTTGAACGTTCGCTTGAACGACAAGGTGCGCATCCGTATTGGCAATCTGACCATGACAAACCATCCGATTCACCTGCATGGGCACGAGTTTCTGATCACGGGCACTGATGGCGGGCCGACGCCAAAGTCAGCACGTCAGTATGAAGTCACCACTGACATTGCCGTCGGACAAATGCGCCAGATCGACTTCCTTGCAGACGAGCCGGGCGACTGGGCGTTTCATTGTCACAAGAGTCATCACACAATGAACGCGATGGGTCACAACGTGCCGACGATGATCGGTGTTGATCACACCGGCGTAGGAAAGAAGATCACGCAGCTTATTCCTGACTACATGGTGATGGGCGAGCGCGGCATGAAGGACATGACCGAAATGGAAATGCCTTTGCCCGACAACACCGCGCAAATGATGACTGGCACCGGCCCGTTCGGGTCAGTTGGCATGGGCGGCATGTTCAGCATGGTGAAGGTGCGCAAGGAGCAAAAACCGGGCGACTATTCAGACCCCGGTTGGTACAAGCATCCGCCGGGTGAAGTGGCTTTTGAATGGACAGGATCGCTCCCCGATCCCGCGCGCTTCAAAGCGGAGGGTAAAGGCGCTATGCCAGTTGAACGCATGCCTGCCAAACAGGTTGAGGTGCAGGTGCGCAAGCCAGCGGGGCACGGAAAACACTAGCCCATTACTCACATCAATAGCCAATCTATTCAGGAAAAATGTCATGAAAAAACTCAGCAAAATTCTTGGTACCGCGCTGTTCGCAATCGCTGCAACGACCATGGTTCATGCACACGGCGACGAGCATGCCAAAAAGACCAGAACCGTCAAAAAGGAACAGAAAGAATGGGGTGTCGCGGGCGACGCTAAAGCGGTGAAACGCACGATCACTTTGTCCATGACCGACAACATGCGATTCACCCCCGCAGTGATCGAAGTCAAGCAGGGCGACACGATCAAGCTGGTCATGAAGAACGACGGAAAACAAATGCACGAATTGGTTCTCGGCACCAAGAAGGAACTAGAAGAACATGCCGCGCTGATGGTCAAGTTTCCCAACATGGAGCACGACGAGCCCTACATGGCCCACGTGCCCGCAGGTAAGACCGGCGAAATCATCTGGAACTTTAACAAAGCGGGCGACTTCGATTTTGCGTGCCTCATCGCGGGCCACTATCAGGCGGGGATGGTGGGCAAGATCAAGGTCGCCGCCAACGTTACCAAAGGTGATGGTCACAGTCACAAGCACTAATGGCATTCCCATTTTCCATATCAACTTACTAACATCACTTTAAATCGCAACCGAAAGCAATCCATGAACATCATTAAAACCGTATCAACCGCCCTCACTATCGCCGCCATCACTGCGCTCTCCAGTGTCGTGTTTGCCGATGCCGCGAAAGGGCACGACCACCACGGAAAACCCGATCCCACCAAGTCGACCCCCGTCGCTGCCGATGCTGAAATGACCAACGCCGAAGTGCGTAAGGTCGACAAAGACTCAAAAAAAATCACGCTCAAGCACGAGGCCATCAAAAGCCTCGACATGCCGGGCATGACGATGGTGTTTCAAGTGAAAGACGCTGCGCTGCTCGATAAAGCGCAGGCCGGTGACAAGGTACGTGTAAAGATCATTCAGGAAGGCAAAGCCTACGTCGTCACTGAAATACAGGCTGCCAAGTAACGCTATGCAGACCGCGCGCTGGCTCAATCGATTGCCCTGGCTCAGCGCGCTGCTGGCGTTAGTCCTCGGGGTGGTTGCTCGCGATTGCATCCTGATTGCAAGCGCAGCGCTACTGGCAATCTATGTCGTACGAATAAGCCTGCTCACCCGCGAGGCGGTCGACTTGATGCGTTGCGCGATGCATTGCTGGGTCGTTGGATTGGTATCCATACTGATCGCGACGGCGCTCCTTTTGATAGTGCTGGGTATGCGCGCAGGGCTTTGGGATGGCAACCGGCTTGACTCCGGCCTGTTACTGTCCCTTGTTGGGCTATTTACGCTAACGATTAGCCTGTCAACGCGGACAGATGAAGCAATGGGAGTCGAATGGTTCCGCAGCATTGTGTTGACAATTTCCATGCTGGTGTTCGCGTTCACGGCACGATCACTTGACGCTATGGGGCCGTGCTTGTTCGCTCTTGGTGTTGCTGCGATGACTGCGGTGACGGGTTGGCGGCTGGCTCGTAGCGATGCTGCCCAAATAGCGCGCTCCGCGGCGCGCGTCTAGCGCGGTGCTGCGTCAATGCACGTTTGTCACATGCGCGAACACGCGCTAGTGCCTCACGACCTTACGGGCCAGTGTCCTACAGGGATAAAGGTTTGTGCGCGCAACACTATGCTCACGAAAAACCCCCGAAAGTAATCATGAAATACCTGACACACCAGTCCGCACGAATCATCCGCCTCGCGGCTGTGACCCTAAGCGCGCTTGCAATGGTGTCGGCACCACAGGCACAGCCCGCACCGATGGCGATGCCGATAACTACCAGCACGCAGCCTGACGCGCACAAAGCCATGATGGGTTCGGACGGCATGAAGAAATCAATGATGGCCGGGATGGACGGCATGCAGAAGATGACCATGACGGGGGACACTGACAAAGACTTTGCGATGATGATGAAAATGCATCATCAGCAAGGCGTCGAGATGGCACAGATGGAAATCGCGCATGGCAAATCTGCGGCCATGAAGAAAATGGCGAAACAAATCGTCGCCGCGCAGAACAAAGAGATTGCCCAGTTTGACCAATGGTTGGCCAAACAAAAGTAACCTGATTCAGTCGCGAAACCCGTTCCCAGTTAGGACAGACGGTCATGCATACTGAGCAATTAAAAGTGACGGGAATGTCCTGCGATGGCTGCGTGAGCAGCGTGACGAAGGCGTTGAAAGCAGTCGATTGCATTGACGACGTGAGCGTGCCGCTTGGTGCGGGCGAAAGCACCATTAGTTTCGGCGAGCATCTGAAGTCAAGGCCGATTTTGCGATCGGCGATTGTCGCGGCGGGATATGGCAGCAAGGAGCAAACCGGTGCATTAAAAGGCGGCTGCTGCGGATAGGCCGCGTCGGTGACATTCCATGCAATCCCTGAAAGACCCTGTCTGTGGAATGACCGTCACCGAGGCGTCGCCGCACTTCTTGCAGCATGCGGGCACACCGTTCTACTTTTGTAGCGCGGGTTGCAAGACGAAGTTCGCAAGCGATCCTGCCAAATACCTCACCCCCGCATCTGACGCTGTGAACGTAGCGACTACAGCCACAAACGCGGTCAGTCCGACGGCACCGGATGGTGGAGTTCGCGCGATCTATACCTGTCCGATGCATCCCGAAATACGGCAGGATCATCCCGGCGCGTGTCCGAAATGCGGCATGGCACTTGAGCCCGAAATGCCCACGTTGGATGAATCAGAAAATCCAGAGCTGCACGACTTCCAGCGTCGATTTTTGTGGACGCTGCCGCTGACTTTTATCGTGACGGTGCTGGCGATGCTCGGTCATCGCTTGCAATGGTTCTCGATGGCCGCGCAGAGTTGGGTTGAAATGCTGCTTACGGTGCCGATTGTGCTGTGGGCGGGATGGCCGATTTTTACGCGCGCCATCGTGTCGGTGGTCAACAAAAGCCCGAACATGTGGACGCTGATTGGCCTCGGCACCGCCGCTGCTTTCATCTATAGCGTGGTTGCTACCATTGCTGCCGATGTGTTTCCCGCGACGTTTCTTTCGATGGGCCGTGTGTCGGTGTATTTCGAAGCGGCCGCGGTGATTATTTCGCTGTCATTACTCGGGCAAATTCTCGAACTCAAGGCGCGCTCGCAAACCTCTGCCGCTATCAAATCTTTGCTGGGCCTGTCACCCAAGACGGCTCGCCGCATTGGCGCTGACGGTGCGGAACAGGATATTCCGCTCACCCACGTCCATGTCGACGACAGGCTACGCATTCGCCCCGGTGAAAAGGTGCCTGTCGACGGTGTCGTCATGGAGGGCGCAAGTGCAGTCGATGAGTCGATGCTCACTGGCGAGCCGATGCCGGTGACTAAACGCGTCGGAGACAAGCTGATTGGCGCGACGCTCAACACCAACGGTGCATTGGTGATGCGCGCGGAAAAGGTCGGCTCGCATACCGTGCTCTCAAGCATTGTTCAGATGGTCGTCAACGCGCAGCGCTCCAAAGCCCCGATGCAGCGCATGGCGGACGTGGTGGCGGGCTATTTCGTGATGACCGTTGTCGGCATTGCGCTGATCACTTTTGTCGTGTGGGGCGTGTTTGGGCCGGAGCCGAGTTGGGTTTATGGTTTGATCAACGCCGTCGCCGTGCTCATCATTGCTTGCCCTTGTGCGCTGGGCCTCGCCACACCCATGTCAATCATGGTGGCCACAGGCAAAGCGGCAACGCAGGGTGTGCTGTTTCGCGATGCTGCCGCGATTGAAAATTTTCGAAAAATAGACACGTTAATCGTGGATAAAACTGGTACCCTGACCGAAGGCAAACCGCGTTTTGATCGCGTGGTTGCGGCGGCTGGATTCACTGGCCATGAGGTGCTGCGCTTATCTGCAAGCCTTGACCAGGGCAGCGAACATCCGTTGGCCAATGCCATAGTCGCAGCGGCTCGTGAGCGTGGTCTAGCGCTAGAAAGGGCCGAAGGCTTTGAATCGGGCAGCGGGATCGGCGTTCGTGGCAGCGTTGGTGGCAAGGCACTGGCATTGGGCAACACGGCACTCATGACGCAACTTTCGGTGCCAGTCGACGCCATGCAGTCACAAGCGGAAGCTCTGCGGACGGCGGGTGCCAGTGTTATGTACCTTGCCGTCGACAACCAGATGGCCGGATTGCTTGCAGTATCCGATCCGATCAAGACCAACACGGCTGAGGCGTTGGCGGCACTGAAGGGATTCGGTATCCGGGTGATTATGGCCACCGGGGATGGCCTGACGACCGCGAAATCGGTTGCGACCCAGTTGGGCATTGACGAGGTGCATGGGGAGGTCAAACCGGCCGACAAACTGGCGTTGGTTGACAAGTTGCAGCGCGAAGGTCGCATTGTCGCAATGGCCGGCGACGGCATTAACGATGCACCCGCGTTGGCCAAAGCGGACGTGGGCATCGCGATGGGTACCGGCACTGATGTGGCGATGAATAGTGCGCAGGTAACGCTGGTCAAAGGTGACCTGAGAGGCATTGTGCAAGCGCGTGCAATCTCTCAGGAGACTATCCGAAACATGAAGCAGAACTTGGGGTTCGCCTTCGTCTACAACGCGCTGGGGGTGCCGCTAGCTGCGGGCGTGCTGTATCCGTTTACCGGATGGCTGCTGTCTCCCATGATCGCGGCGCTGGCGATGAGCCTGAGTTCGTTTTCGGTGATTACCAATGCGCTGCGGTTGCGGGTGTCCAGCCATACTATTCATGCCAGTACGACGTAACGTGGCGCGCCTTGGGTGACGCGCTACGTGGATAACTCGAAACATAGCCTTGTGTCCCGTGCAATTGGCCTTTCTTCCTACAGATTGTTCCGGTAGTTCACCGCAATAATCTCACGCAGATGAAGCCCCAGATTAAATGGAAAAAAGGAGTTCATTGAAGCGCCAGCAGTGACATTTTGGCGAATCGTTTCATTATTTATCGGAGCTTCTCCATGCCACGTTCAGTCTGGAAAGGTGCGATCAGCTTTGGATTGATCCATGTACCTGTATCGATGTTTCCGGCTACGCAAGACAGCGGTGTCGACTTCGATTGGCTTGACCGTCGATCACTCGATCCGGTGGGTTACAGCCGGGTCAACAAGCGAACCAACAAGCCCATTGAGAAAGACGATGTTGTGAAGGGGGTTAAAACGCCGGACGGAAGTTACGCCATCATTGAAGAAGACGAGATAAAGGCAGCGTACCCCCGTGCTACGCAGTCGATTGAAATTGAGACTTTTGTCAAAGCTTCGGAGGTGTCATTCGCATACCTCGATACGCCCTACTATCTGCAACCGGACGCGCGAAGCGCCAAGGTTTATGCGCTTCTCCGCGAGTCCATGACAGAACGCAAGGTGATCGCCGTAGCTCGCGTCGTGATGCGCTCTAAAGAACACTTGGCTTTATTACTACCGCTCGGTGACGCCATCGTTCTCAATACGATCAGGTGGAGCGCTGAAATGCGTGATGTCAGCGAGCTGACACTGCCAAAGGGGATGGTCGGCGTCAAACACAGCGAACAAAAAATGGCCTCACAGTTGATTGACGATATGACCGCTGCTTGGGAGCCTGCGTTGTACACAGATCGCTTTGTCCAAGCAATAAACAAGTTGGTGGCAAATCGTGTGAAGACTGGTAACACTGCGGTCGTGGAGCCGATTGAAGCAGACGCCAGCATAGCTTCGAGCAATGTGATTGATCTGACCGAGCTGCTGCGCAATAGCCTTAAAGCAAGAGATAAGAGTCCAAAAAAAGAAGTCGCTCAATCCTTTGCCGCTGAGAAAGCGCCTGCGACGAAACAAAAAGCCTCAGTGTCTGCCCTGCCAACACCTGCCAAGAAAACGTCCAAGCGGGCGTAGCGGTTCACTGGTTATTCCTTGCCGCACGTGTCGACGCAACGCTCCGATCCGCTTGACAGCTACAAGGCCAAGCGCAATTTTGCGGTCACCAGCGAGCCCGCATCCGGGGGACGTAGCGATAGCGGGCACTCGTTTGTCATCCAGAAGCACTGGGCCACCCGGCTGCACTATGACTTCCGCCTTGAGTTAAACGGCACCATGAGAAGCTGGGCTGTTCCGAAGGGGCCGAGTCTTGACCCGAAGGACAAACGGATGGCCGTCGCGGTAGAGGATCACCCCATCGCGTACGCGTCGTTTGAGGGCACTATTCCCGCAAAGCTTTACGGTGCTGGCAAAGTGATCGTTTGGGATCGAGGGACATGGCAGCCCGTCGGCGACGCGGCGACTGGCCTTCGTACGGGTAATTTGAAGTTTCGTTTGCATGGCGAGAAACTTCATGGTCTGTGGGCGCTCGTGCGCATGAAGACGCGCGATGAAAAGCGCGAAGCATGGTTGCTAATCAAAGAGCGGGACGGCGCAGCGCGTTCGTCTGCCGAATTCAGTGTGGTCGACGAATTGCCTGATAGCGTAGCCGCTGTCACGACGGCGACGCCCACCCGACGCAGCGAGCGCTTGTCTGTCGTCGCGCCGCCTGAACGTTCTGCTTCCGCGCCACGTGCAACAAAAACAAAATCGAGTTCGTTAAGGACCGCAATCCTCGGCGTCGCGTCGGAACTGCCTGCGTTCGTGCCGCCACAACTGGCAACACGCGTGGATCAGGTGCCGTCGAACGATGCCGAGTGGCAGTACGAGATCAAGTTTGACGGCTATCGAATGCTGACGCGCGTCGAACGGGGCGAGGCGAGACTCTTTACTAGAAACAACAACGACTGGACGAGCAAACTTCGCCACCTTGCCGACGCCATCGCCACCGCTAAATATCCCGACGGTTGGTACGACGGTGAAATAGTTATGTTGAACGCGAAAGGGGTGCCGGACTTCGGCGCGTTGCAGCGAGCATTTGACACGTCGACGGTGGGAGACATCGTGTTGTATCTGTTCGATGTGCCGTATTGCGATGGCCGAGACCTTCGATCGGTGCCACTCGACCATCGGCGCGAGATTCTGAAAACCATCGTTGCCAAGCATGCGAACGACGCGCTTAGGTTTAGCGACACATTCGACGGCGCAATGAACCACATACTCGGCGCGGCATGCAAATTGGGGCTTGAAGGCGTGATCGGTAAACGTCGTGGATCGCGTTACGTATCGCAACGCTCGACTGACTGGATCAAGTTGAAATGCGCGGAGCGGCAGGAATTCGTCGTTGGCGGCTTCACTGATCCGAAGGGTACGCGCGATGCGTTAGGCGCGCTGTTGTTGGGTGTTCACTCCGGCGATGGCTCGCTGATTTATGTCGGAAAAGTTGGCAGCGGCTTTAGCGACGCATCACTCAAAGAGATCGCTAAGAAGCTCACGACTCTGCATCAGTCATCCAGCCCTTTCGCGAGCGTGCCCGCGGAACATAAACGAGCCCATTGGGTAAAACCGGAACTGCTCGCTGAAGTCGCATTTAGCGAATGGACGAAAGATCAGCATCTGCGTCACCCCGTGTTTCGTGGCATCAGAAACGATATGGACGCCGACATGATCCGCCGCGAATCTCCTGTGCCAGCGCAAGTTAAGCAACAATCATTAAGCATCGGCGGGTCGAAAGCCTCGTTGGAGAGCCCGGCATTGCACGTCACTCACGGTGAACGCATTGTGGACGACAGCACCAGCTTGACCAAACTTGAGCTGGTGCGTTACTACGCGCTGATAGGTTCCCTGATGATGCCGCATCTCAAGCAGCGCCCGGTGTCGCTGGTGCGCGCGCCATCGGGCTTCGCGGGTGAACTGTTTTTCCAGAAGCACATTGATAAAAATCTACCCGCTGGACTGAAGGCGCTTGATCAAGCGCTTGACCCCGGACATGATCCACTGGTGGCCGTTGTCAACGCGTCAGGTTTGATCGCATCGGCGCAGTGGAATGTCGTCGAATTTCACACTAGCAATGCGCTGGCGACGCACATGAAGCGCCCGGATCGTTTGATTTTTGATCTTGATCCCGGAGACGGCGTGACGTGGTCGCAAATACAAATGGCAACGGAGCTCGTGCATGCTTTTCTCACCGAACTCGAACTAAAGTGTTTTGCTAAAACCAGTGGCGGAAAAGGGATTCACATCGTCGTTCCGATCAAACGACGTTACGACTGGTCCGTGGCCAAGGACTTTGCGCGTGCGGTTGTCACTCATCTTGCGCGTGTGCTTCCTACACACTTCGTTGACAAGAGCGGTCCAAAAAATCGCGTCGGTAAGATATTCATTGACTATCTTCGTAACGGTCGTGGGGCAACCACGGTAAGTGCGTGGTCGGCCCGTGCCAGACCCGGTGGTGGCGTCTCCGTGCCGGTCGCGTGGAACGAGGTGGGCAAACTTAAAAGCGCCGATCACTGGAACATTCGCAACATTCACTCGCGCCTCGACCAAGGCAATACGCCATGGGCTGGGTATGACCAAGCCGCAAACACTTTGACGCGGGCCATGCGAAGTTTGGACTATCGGAATCCACTTGCCAAGGCGGCGCAGTGACCGACTCAGAAGTGGTGGGTTTGATCTCCGAATAGGAGGTGATGTGGCGCACCGTTTGTCACGGAGCCAGCTGCGCAGCCGTTACTAGTAGACGCGCTGCGACTGTTGTGCTTTGGTGTCGTGCATGCAAATCTGGTAACGGATGCCTTCGGAATCCTGTCGCCACCGAACTGCGTGCGAGCGAGAAACACATACTACACCCGAAATTTTGTACTACGATGCGCGCATGACTACAAAGCAAAAAAGCAAAGTTAAGGCGGCGCAAACGCCGGTTCCTGCACCGATTGCAAAGACGGGCGCCACCGCTGCCACCGCCACCGGCGGTTTTCCGGTGGTCGGCATCGGCGCGTCGGCCGGAGGGCTGGCCGCCCTCGAAACCTTTTTTTCCAGCATGCCAGCCGACATCGATCCGGGCATGGCCTTTGTGATCGTGCAGCACTTGGCACCGGATCACAAAAGCATCCTGACAGAAATCATCCAGCGCTATACCCGCATGCAGGTGTTCGAGGTTGAGGACGGCATGGTGGTGCAGCCTAACTGCGCCTACATCATCCCGCCTAACCGCGACATGGCGTTTCTGAACAGCACGCTGCAATTGCTCGAACCCTCAGCGCCCCGTGGTCAGCGCCTGCCCATCGATTTTTTCTTTCGCTCGCTGGCCAGCGACCAGCACGAGCGGGCCATCTGCGTGGTACTTTCGGGCACCGGCAGCGATGGCACGCTGGGTTTGCGCGCGATCAAGGGCGAAGGAGGCATGGCGATGGCCCAGAGCCCCAGCACGACCGAGTTCGACGGCATGCCGGGCAGCGCCATTGCCACCGGACTGGTCGACTTTGAACTTCCGCCGGGCGACATGCCGGCCCAGCTGATCGCTTACGCCACACATGCCTTCGCACCGCTTTCCCGACAGGCCCTGATGCCAGCTCCCAAGACCGAGAGCGCGCTGAAGAAAATTTTCACGCTGTTGCGGGCCACGGTGGGCCACGATTTTTCGCAGTACAAGTCGAACACCATCCAGCGCCGCATTGAGCGGCGCATGGCGGTTCACCAGATCACCGCCATTGACGCTTACGTGAAATACCTGCAACAGACACCGGCCGAGCTGGAGGCGCTGTTCCGCGACCTGTTGATCGGTGTAACCAATTTCTTCCGTGATCCAGCGGCCTTTCTGGTGCTGGAACAACAGGCGATCCCGGCGGTTTTCAAGGGCAAGGCCGTGGGCGAGGCGATTCGCGTCTGGTGTACCGGATGCTCCACTGGCGAAGAGGCGTATTCCATCGCCATGCTGCTGCAGGAGCGCATGGAGGCGTTAAAGCTTAACTACAACGTGCAGGTGTTCGCCACCGACATCGACAGCCGCGCGATTACCACCGCCCGCGTCGGCCTCTATCCGGCGAGCATTGCGTCCGACATCTCGCCGGAGCGGCTGGCGCGATTTTTTACCGCAGAGGCCGATGGAAGCGTCTACCGCATCCACAAAGGCATTCGTGACATGCTGGTTTTCTCGGAGCAGGATCTGATTCAGGATCCGCCATTTTCCAAGCTTGACATGATCAGCTGTCGCAACCTTTTGATCTACATGGGCGGGGAGTTGCAAAAGAGGCTGATTCCGCTGTTTCACTACACGCTGAACCCCGGTGGCGTGCTTTTTCTCGGCACCTCGGAGAGCGTGGGCGAGTTCGCCAATCTGTTCGCCGTGGTGGACCTGAAAGCGAAGCTGTACAAGCGGAAGCTCGGTTTCGATAACGCGCCCCGCTCGGCCCACGGGCGGTTTCTGCCGCCTCTCACGGCGGTCGATGGGGCGCCCTTACAAACGCTCGGCAAGCCCTCCCGCCCGGGCAGGCCGTCGTTGCGCGAGTTGACCGAGCAGGCACTGTTGAAGCAGATCGACCTGGCGGGCGTCCTCGTCACCGCTCAGGGCGACATCTTGTACTTGCACGGGCGAACCGGCATGTACCTGGAGCCAGCACCGGGCGAAGCCAGAATCAACAACATCCTGAAAATGGCGCGCGAAGGATTGCGCCGCGAGCTAGCCACTGCGCTGCATAAAGCGGATGGCACGCGTGAAATCGTTTACGCGCGAGGACTGCGGGTTAAGACCAACGGCCACTTCAGCACCGTCAATCTGGCTGTGCGTCCGGTGACCGGCGGGCCTAACGAAACATTGGAGACACCGCTGTATCTGGTGGTCATGGAGGAAGCTTCAATTCAGATCACGTCGGGCGGGGCAACGACGGCGCACAAGGCGAATGACACAAGCGGGCGCGGCGAGCCATTGAACGATGCGGCATTCGACGACGTCAACGCAAGCGCGACGATTGCCGCGCTCAGCGACGAACTGCGCGCCAACGAGGAATACCTTCAGGCCGCCAATGAGGAACTGGAAACCGCCAACGAGGAACTCAAATCGTCGAACGAAGAAATGCAGTCGGTCAACGAAGAGCTGCAGTCCACCAACGAGGAGCTGGAGACCTCCAAGGAAGAAATGCAGTCGATCAACGAGGAGTTGTCCACCGTCAATGCCGAACTTCAGATGAAGGTGCTTGACCTGTCGCGCGCCAGCAATGACATGAACAACCTGATGTCGAGCACCGGTATCGGCACCGTTTTTGTCGACCACCAACTGCGCATCCTGCGTTTCACGCCTGCAGCCACGCGGATCATCAATCTGATTCCGAGCGATATGGGCCGTCCGGTGGCGCATACCGTCTCCAATCTGGTCAGCTACACCAGTCTGGTTGCGGACGCAAAAGAGGTGCTGGATACCCTGATCCCCAAGGAAGTTGAAGTGCAAACAACCGAGGGCGCCTGGTACAAGATGCGTATCCAGCCCTACCGGACGCTTGACAACGTGATCGAGGGCGCGGTCATCACTTTTGTCGATATCACCGAGATTGTGTTGACGCGGGATGCGCTGCGCATAGCCAACGAACTGCTTCGTCTGCCCGTGGTGGTACGTGACGCGTTTGATGCCATCACGGTGCAGGCCTTGGACGGTCGCATCCTGGCCTGGAACCCCGGCGCGATCAGGATGTACGGCTGGAGCGAAGCCGAGGCGCTATTGATGAATGTGCGCGACCGCATCCCGGAGGAACTACGCGAGAAAGAACTGGTCAAGCTTCACCAGTTGAGCCTGGAAGAAGTGCTGGAGCCGTACCGCACAAAGCGGATCGCCAAAGATGGTGCGGTAATCGAGGTTTCCATGACGTCGACGGCGTTGGTCAATGCCGCGGGGCAGATCTATGCGATAGCGACTACGGAACGGGCCAGGGTAATGAGGCCCAGTCAATCGACCGAAGCGCAAAATGGTTCGCGTGAGTAAGCGTCCGGAAAAGGCAGTAGCGAAGGTAGGCGCGACGCGGACAGCGGCGCTGCTGCGCCAGCAGGCTGAAAAGCTGGCCCTTAAAACTGAGGCCGCATACGCAACCGATGCACTTTCGCGCGAAAACGTAACGGCGATGTCGCCCGAAAGCGTGCGGCTAATGTTGCATGAACTGTACGTTCACCAGATTGAGTTGGAGATGCAGAACGACGAACTGCGCCGAACTCAGGTAGAGCTGGAGGCGGCGCGAATGCGCTATTTCGATCTCTACGATCTGGCACCGGTGGGCTATTGCAGCGTCAGCGCGCAGGGACTGATCCTTCAAGCCAACCTTGCCGCAGCGAGCTTGCTGGGCCTATCCCGAACCGCGCTGGCAAAACTGCCGATCAGCGGGGTGATCTTCAAGGCCGACCAAGACATTTATTACCTGTGCCGCAAACAGGTCATCGCGAGCGGGGAGGCGCAGGCCTGCGAGCTGCGCGTAGTGAACAGTGACGGCGCGCCGCGCTGGGTGCAACTGGCCGTTAG
>ENA-OBLH01000039-OBLH01000039.1-metagenomes-genome-assembly--contig:-NODE-39-length-45133-cov-4.6654_pt1 | contig 45133 bp, 34 predicted proteins | sample MGYA00153382_OBLH01 | MGnify analysis MGYA00153382
CGCTTCTCTTCATCCCTCCCAAACCTAAGTGCGACTGTTCGTGGTTTAACTCAGCTAATCTTGTGCTAAGCCCAAGTAAAATGGTGTTTTCACTGAAAAGCTGATGGCGATTTTTTGGCGTTGAAAATCGCAATTTCATCTTCAACACACGTCGGATTTACCCGATAATCTCTGGTAATCAATCAGGGGGGCCCATGGCCGATAAGCGCTGCTCAATCAGTCTGGTGGTCAACGGACAACGTTGGCTGGAAGAGGGAGAAACACTCGCGACCCTTCCCGGCGTGCCGCGCGCCTGGTCGCTGTGCGGACTTCAGGATTTCGTGCGAATCACGGTGGGTGCCAAGCTCGGTTTCACGCTCGAAAACACTGATTTCGTCGAGCAACGTTGGTGTCGCGCCAAGTCAAATTCGGGTGATGCCGAGGCCGTGGTCGCTGGTTTCACGATGACGCCCACGCCGCACGTTACCGCCAGCGATCCCGGCGCAGGATTGTCGCTCGAAGCCGTCGAAATCGCGGCCAACACCGACACGCAAGTGATCGTCACCGTAGGCAGCCAAATGAACTGGATGCCGCTGCGCCAAAAGCTTGAATCGCGTTCCACCGAGTTGTTCGAACTATTGCTGCCCGCCGCGGGCAAAGTCGTCGTGTCCACCGAGTGCGTCATCGATATTCGCGAGCTGGCGCGACAACACTTTGCCGATGACAAAGCAAAAGCGTTGTTCCGCGCGCCGCCAGTGCAAGCCTCCAGCGACGGTTCGGCAGCGCCAGTTGCTGCAACCACAGAAGTGTCACTCGCCGCCAACGCCGCTCGCGGCACGGTTAAATCGCTCGCCAATGGCTACGGCATCATCACCCGCAAAGACGGTTTGGGCGACGTTCAGTTTCTCGCAGCACACGTTCAAGCGCCCGGATTCGAATTTGTTGAAGTCGGCGACGACATGCGCTTTGACGTGGTGCAAGCGCCTTCGGGGAAATGGATGGCACAACGTGTGGTGCGCGCGTAAGGAAACACTGGTCAAGTGGCTGCGACGGCGCATTACTTCGTCGCACGGTGCTCGGAATCCTCATGTACCAGAACGTACATTCCGGGCCCGAAGCGCCGCGCGCCTTGTACTGCATCCGTCTCGCTCACTTGCTCAGCGTTTCCCTATGTCGCTTTTCACTCTTCCACTGCGTCCTTAACAAAGCACTCCTGCTTCTTTAGAAACCCGCTTCCTTTATTCACCTATGGTCACATTGCGAATTTGGGCACCATCACGCGCGAATAAATTTGGCCCCGGTTCCAGCTCTCTGATGATTGCTGGCAGTTGGGGCGAAGACTATCTGAGCACCCGCGTGGTCAAACGGGCAGCTGGCAGTATGAACGCCACCGGCAACGCCACGTTCGCTGAAGACATGGAAGCGGAGGGCGGAGATACCCGATTGATCTGGATATTTCGTCGACTTGATGAACAACGCATGCTGAGCCTATGGGGAGGTTTGCGCGGCAATGCGGCTGACAACGCGCACCAACAACACCCCAGCGAAACGAGTTTTCGCACCAGCGATATGGTGATCTGCGCGGGACGTGGTTACGAGTTGGACGGCGATCCGGCGGCAAGCTTTACCGATCGTGCCAAGGGCAGTTTGGTGCTGGCGGGCGTAGCCTCTTCTGGCGGCGCGTTGGCATCACGCGCCGAGCACTACATCAAGGTTGAGCACTGGTGAGCCACGCGGCTCAGCGTGTAGCAGATAAAAATTACCGATCAAGCCCGAGCAAGCTTTTCGGACATGGAATGAATGTTAAAGGGACAATGGTATGGCTAATGTACGTTTAGTTGACTGCGTGACGCCGCTTGGCGACGACCTCTGGTTTCGGCAAATGTCTGGGACTGAGGCCCTCTCAGTACCGTTCGAACTCGACGTCACGTTTCACAGCAAAAAGACCGGCCTGAGTGCCAAATCCATACTGGGCAAAGACGTCACATTAAAGATTGAAACCGGTGCCAAAGGCGTGCGTCATTTCAACGGCATTTGCACCCGCTTCGCCAGCGGCGCGCGAGAAGGCGAACACTACATCTACACCGCCAAGCTGCGGCCCTGGTTGTGGATCGCCAGCCGTCGCAGTGATTGCAAAATATTCCAGTTCAAGACGGTGCCGCAAATCATCGAAGAAGTGCTTGCGCCGTACGGTTTTCCGTTGGTGAAGAAGCTCAGCAAAACTTATCGCAAATGGGACTACTGCGTCCAGTACCAAGAGACCGATCTCAATTTCGTTATGCGCCTCATGGAGCATGAGGGCATTTATTTTTACTTTGATCACGCCGACGGTAGCCATACCCTCACGCTGATCGACGACATGAACACGCACCCGTTATTGCCCGAAAAACCGAGCATCAAATATCACGGCATTGCTGCCGCTGGTGAAGTGGCCGAAGAGCACTTCAACAGTTGGGATGTTCGCGAAGAGGTGGACTCCGGTAAATACGCCAGCGACGACTACGATTTCGAACGTCCGAGCGCCCAGCTTGACACGATGCGCGCCCAGCCCAAGGGCCATGTTCATGACAAGTACGAGCGCTACGAGTGGCCGGGCGGCTACGTAAAGGTGCCCGAAGGCGAAGTCTACGCAGGTGTTCGCATCGAAACGCTACAGTCTGAATACGAACGTGCGCAGGGCCACACCACCGTGCGCACCATGGCACCAGGCTACAAATTTTCACTAGAGCGCTGCCCGCGCGCCGACCAAAATCGCCAGTATCTGGCGGTGGCGGCCACCTATTTCTTTCGCGACAACGCACGCATGTCCTCCGGTAGCGGTGACGGCGACGCGACGTGGGGCATTACCGTCACGTCGCAGCCAACATCACTGCCATACCGCCCCCAGCCATTGACGCCGAAGCCGCTCACGCGTGGCCCACAAACTGCCATGGTGGTCGGCCCGGCGGGCGAGGAGATTTACACCGATAAATACGGTCGCGTGAAAGTGCATTTTTATTGGGATCGCTACGACCACAGCGACCAGGATAGCAGTTGCTGGATTCGCGTCTCGCAACCGTGGGCCGGTCAGAAGTGGGGCTTCATCCACATCCCACGCATCGGCCAAGAGGTGATCGTCGACTTCGTCGGCGGTGACCCGGATTACCCGATCATCACCGGTCGCGTCTACAACGCCGAACAAATGCCGCCGTACGACCTGCCCGCCAACAAAACCGCCAGCGGCATCAAGTCACGCTCCACCATGGGCGGAGGGCCGTGCGATTTCAACGAGATTCGGATGGAGGATTTGAAAGGCAAAGAGCAGCTTTATGTGCATGCGCAGAAAGCTCTTGACACTGTGGTGGAAGCCGATGAGTCGCGCATGGTCGGGCACAACCGCTCCACGCGCATCGGTAACGATGATGATCGGTTCGTAGTCAATGATGACCGGCACGTCATTCAAGGTAATCAGACCAATCAAATCGACGGCAATCAGGACACCAAGGTAGGGGCCGACCAAAGCACCACCGTGGACGCTAATCAGACCAACGTCGTGCATGGCCATCGAACGCAAACCATTGACGGCAAGCTCAACGAAGAGACGGGCGGCGACCATCTGGAAACGGTCAAGGGAAATCACAATTTCGCTGTTAGCGGAAATGAAAACAACATGATCATGGGCGATCAGGCGAATATGGTGACCGGAAGCAGGTCGGCCATCGTGCTCGGCGACGATAGCCATGCGACTGCTGGCAGCACTTCGATCATGAGCGGGAACACCTATTCCGTAACGGCTGCGGTGAAATATTCTGAGACAACCACCCAGCGTAAAGCCATGGTGTACGCCACCGATGAGACCACGGTGGTCGGAATGCAAACAGAAAAAATTGGTGGCATGCGTGACACGACGATCGGCGGTGTCGACAAAGCGACGGTGGGTGGCGCCATGACCACCACCGTCGCCGCCGCGCACAGCCTGACCGTTGGCGCGGCAAGCACTGTGTCTGCAGGCGGGCTCATCAGCATGACTGCCGGTGGCGCCATGACGTTGACAGGGGGCGGCGTCATCTCGGTGACCGCAGGCGGCGCGATCACCATCACGGCTGGTGCGGCAGTGACGATTACCGCGCCAGTGGTCATGTTGGCCACAGCAACGGTGCTGTGCAGCGGGCCAATCATCACCACCTCGGTAGTGTCACCGTTGTACTCGCCCGGTTTGGGCAATATTCTGTAGTGCTGGCATGACCATCGAAACAGCGGTCGCGACCGCACCGTCGAAGCCGCCGACCATTGAGCTGTGGCCCGCACAGAGGATGCGCGACGGGCTTTTGTCGGACGACCCTGGCCTGCGGCTGCACGCTTTGGCGATGACGGTGCAGCCGAACGCAGCGCTTGACGACTGCGTATCGGCCATAGTCAGTTGTCTCAGTGCATCGCGCGAAGACCCAGCAGCATGTCAACTCGGGGCTGCAGCGTTAGGCATGGTCAAACGAGATTCAGAAAAAGCCGCCGCCGTCAGTTGCCTGGCCACACTGGCAACAGATACCAACGCCCCGGCCGTTCGCATCTTTGCCGCCCACGGCATGGCGCAGTTGGCGCAGGTACCAACCTCCGCTTGGCCGAGCCTGGCACAAATGGTGTTTTCGGAAGACAGTACGATGCGTCAAGTGGCGCTTCGCGCTGTAGCGCCTGTTGCAGTTGCGGGTGCTGCGTTTTTTGCGCAGGCCGCCGCTCAGGCTACTCCGTCGAAGTGGACGACCGAAGGGCTGACAGCACTGGTGAAGAGCGCGGGTACGTCTGAAGGCGATAAGGCGCGGGTTGAAAAGTTCATCCTCCGCTCACTTGAAGGGTGTTCGCTTGTGCCCGCAGGTATTGCTGGCTATGCCGCGCTCGCGCACCTGAACCCTAAAGGGGCCGCGCCCGCAGCACTAGCGCAGATGGCGGCCGGTGACAACGACGAGGCCGCACTAGGCGCCATTCAGGCACTCGGGCAGCTGGGTGAAGCTGCAAGAGATACCATTCCCGTGCTTGTTCAGGCGCTGTCCAAGTCCGATGACCCGATACGCGAGGAGGCCATATGCCGCGCACTTTTGCTATTGAAATTTCGCGCCAGTGATGTTCCCTTGCCTCGCGTTGTACAACGCATTGAAAGTGGTACGGATCGAGCGGTGGCTGCGCATGCGTTGCTGGTCAGCGTTCACGCCAAATCTTTTGCTGCAGTGGCACCAGTCGTTGCTAAACGCTACCCGGGTTCTGGCGACGCATTGAAGCGTGTGCTGGATGAACTTCACAATCAACTTGTCGGCAAACGATTGGTCTCAGACCAACCGGCGCCGCCCACCCACTGACCGTTTGGAGCGCCCTTATGGCTGATCCCACCGACAAACTTGCGAAGACGATCGAAGACACGAAGGCTTTCGTCGATAAAGCCAACGAAAAAATGGATAAGGCCAAGCAACTGCTTGACGACAACGTCAAGTTGGTCAATCAGGCAATGGAGGACTATCAGGAGATCAAGCAGCTTCTCGAGCAAGCCAAACTCGACCTTGCGGACGCGCTCAAGGGTTTGGCCGATGGTGTGAAGGCGGCAGGCGAGGGCAATCTTCCCGCTTTGGTAGCGACGCTCGCGGAATACATACCGAAAATTATTGACGCCATTGCCCGTTACACCAAGGTCGTAGCTAACCTTAAAGAAAAGGTTGAGAATTACAAGAAGGCGGTCGAGAAAAATATCGAAGTCGTCAAGTCGTTTTAAGAGACACCGTTAGAGCCGTATTGCTCTACAAATCGGGGATTAGCAGATGGGTGATCGCAGTCGTGTGATTTGGTCGGAGGGCATGTTCCTTCGGCCACAACATTTTCAGCAGGCGGAGCGCCACCGTGAGTTTGCGCAGGTTCAGTACGCGTTGACCAGCGAGGGGCATTTTTGGGGCTTTAATAGTCTGGTGCTGGACGCCACGTCCCTGGCCATTGGCAAGGTGGCGATTGCTAGCGCGGCGGGTGTCTTCCCCGACGGTACGGCGTTCGCTTTCCCCGAGCCGAGCGAGCCGCCGAAATCCATCGACATCTCGGAAACGATCAAAGGCAAGCGTATCTTTTTATGTCTGCCTGTTTATCGCGCAGGTAGCGAAGAGGTGTCGTTTGATGACGATGCTCGCTCGCTTGCTCGCTATCGGGTGAGTGATGACGATACGTCGGATCAAAACTCAGTCGGTGGCGAGCCTGCGCCGATCCAGACCGGGCAGCCGCGTCTGCGCTTGTTGCCGGAAGGCGAGGTTCCGGAAGGCTGGATGACGCTCGGCGCGTGTCACGTCACCGAGCGTCGCAATGACTTGTCGGTTGCGCTGACCGAGTCGTACATCGCCCCGGTGGTGGTCGTGCATGAGAGCGCCGTGCTGTCCGGGTTTTTGCGCGAACTTGCGGGGTTATTGAATCACCGCGGCGAAGCCCTAGCCGCGCGATTGGCGTCCCCCGGCAAAGGCGGCGTGTCCGAGGTCGCCGACTTCATGATTTTGCAATTGGTCAATCGCTTTCAGCCGGTGATCATGCATCTGTCACAGTTGCGCACGCTGCATCCCGAGCGCCTCTACACCGAGCTGTTGATGCTCGCGGGTGACTTCACTACCTTCACGCGCGATAGCCGACGACCCAGCGACTATCCGCTTTACAACCACGACGATCTGGCAGGTTGTTTCACGCCGCTGATGAATGATCTGCGGCGCTCGCTGTCGATGGTGCTTGAGCAGAATGCATTCCAGATTGAGTTGCTGGAACGCGCGTATGGCGTTCGCGTTGCGGTGATTGCGGACAAAGAACTCATCAAGAGCGCGGTGTTCGTGCTCGCGGTGTCCTCTTCGTTGCCGGGTGAACAGGTGCGCAAGCAATTCCCGACGCAAGTGAAGATCGGACCGGTCGAAAAAATCCGCGATCTGGTCAATCTGCATTTGCCAGGCGTCGGACTGCGTCCGCTACCGGTTGCGCCACGGCAGATTCCGTATCACGCGGGCAACAATTATTTTGAACTCGATACGTCCAGCGAATTCTGGCGAGGCATGGAGCGTTCAGGCGGAATGGCCATGCATATCGCTGGCGATTGGCCTGAACTCAAACTTGAATTTTGGGCGATTCGCGCATGAGCACACCAGCCAATCTTGATCCGTTCGCCATTCTTGCGGGCACCGGTGCCGCCGTGCCGGTCGGAAATGCCGCACCACCGGTTCCGGGCTTTGCTGAGGCCGCGCAGATGGGCGAGGCGCAAGTTGCAGCCGATTTGCCGGAGGTTTTGAGCGGAACCAATCCTCTGGCGGTGGCTGCCAATCCGCTGTTGAATTTGATCCCGCAAATCAGGGTAATGCCACATCATCCTGATCCGGCGCAACTACGTAATTTTTTGGTCGAACAAGTGCAATTGTTCGAGCGTCGGGCGCGCGAGTCAAACGTGCAGCCGGAAACGGTGATTGCGGCGCGTTATGCGCTGTGTACCGCCCTTGATGAGACTGCCGCCAAGACGCCGTGGGGCGGTGGCGGCCAGTGGTCGCGACATTCATTGTTGGTGACGTTTCACAATGAGACGTGGGGCGGCGAAAAGTTCTATCAAGTCCTGGCGCGCCTGGTGCAAGACCCAAAGAAACACTTTGATCTGATTGAGCTGATGGCGGTGTGCATCGCGCTCGGCTTCGAAGGCCGATTTGGCGTGGTCGATAACGGGCGCAGCCAGCTCGATACCTTGCGTCGTCGTTTGGTTGAAATTCTCGATGGCGCGCGCGGTGAATATTCGAAAGCGCTATCGCTGCATTGGCGTGGCGCTGAGGCGGACGGCAAGTCCAAATGGGGCTTCATGCCGCTGTGGATCACCGTCGGCGCGGTGCTTGTGCTTTTGGCATGCATATTTTTTCTGTATTACTTTTTTATCGCGGACAAATCGAGTGGTGTGTTCAGCGCGATCAACGCAATACGTCCGCCAAAGTCGCAGCCGCTCAAACCGCAGCCTGCTGCCGTAGCGCGTCTGGCCAAGTTTCTGGAGCCAGAGATTAAGGCGGGTTTAGTTACCGTTGACGATCAGGCCGACAGGAGCATCATTGTTTTGCAAGGCGACGGTATGTTCGCCAGCGGCCAAACCGATGTTCTGCCGAAGTATCTGCCTGTCATTCAGCGCGTCGCCGATGCGTTGAATGCGGTGTCTGGCGAGATAAAAATTAACGGCCATACCGACAACGTTCGGATTCGCAGTTTGCGCTTCCCGGGCAACTTTGAGCTGTCGCAAGCACGGGCGGAAACGGTGCGCGACATGATTGACGGGCGTCTCGCAATAAAAAATAGAACGAAATCACAGGGGCAGGCCGACGCCGTGCCGATCGATACCAACGCAACACCCGAGGGGCGATCACGAAACCGTCGTGTCGAGGTCACGTTGCTGGTGCCGGCTGCGGAACGGGATCGCGAGCTTAATTCGGTGACACCACAGACCGCACCGGGCGCGCCCGCAGTTTCGGGGCAGGGGAAACAGTGATGCATTACGTTCGCAAGATTTTCAGAGCGATGTTTAATCGCACCACACTGACGATTCTGTTGTTACTGATCTTGTCAGCCATTATTTGGCTGATTGGCCCAATGGTGTCGATTGGCGAGTTTCGTCCGTTCGCGCCGGAATGGGTGCGCTGGACTTTAATTGCCACTATCTGGTTAATTTGGTTCATCCGGTTGTTTTTCCGTTGGTGGCGTGAGCGCAACGTCAATGCAGCGCTACTCGGCCAGCTTGCAAAAATGCAAAGCTCAGCTAAAGCAACCGATGGTCAACCCGCCGGTAGCGAACAGGTCGCCGAGTTAAACGCCCGATTCAAAGCGGCCTCTGAAATTCTCAAGAAGACGCGCTTTTCAAATACCGAAAAGGGTGGCTTTTTATCGGGCCTGTCGAAGCAATACGTTTATCAATTGCCCTGGTATGCCTTCATCGGCGCACCGGGCTCTGGAAAGACCACCGCACTGATCAACGCCGGCTTGACCTTCCCGTTGGCGGAGCAATTCGGCAAAGCCGCGATTCGCGGCGTAGGCGGCACACGTAACTGTGATTGGTGGTTTACCAACGAGGCGGTGTTGATCGACACGGCGGGTCGCTACACCACGCAGGAGAGTAACGAGTCCATCGACAAAGCCGAGTGGCAAGGCTTCTTGGCGCTGCTTAAAAAGTTTCGCCCACGGCAGCCGCTCAACGGCGTATTGCTCACGCTGTCAGTCGCTGATCTGCTTCAAATGTCCACGCAAGAGCGCGAGGTTCATGCGTCGGTGTTGAAGGCGCGTTTGAATGAATTGCGCGAAGGACTTGGCGTTCAATTTCCGGTCTATGTGTTGGTGACCAAGGCTGACTTGCTGGCCGGTTTCACTGAATATTTTTTGAATTACACAAGGGAAGATCGCACGCAGGTGTGGGGCTTCACGCTGCCGTACGATCCAGTATCCACGGAACCTATCGCCATTCGCGAGTCGTTTGGACGCGAGTTCGATCTGCTCTACAAACGGCTCAACGATGGCATGCAGCAGCGCTTGCTGGAAGAGCCGGATTTGTCGCGCCGCGCACTGACTTACACGTTGCCACAACAAATGGCCGGTATTCGTGACGTGCTGTCGCGCTTGCTAGGCGCAGTATTCAGCGAATCAAAGTTTGCCGAACAGCCGATGGTTCGTGGCGTGTATTTCACCTCGGGCACGCAGGAAGGTACGCCGTTTGACCGCGTGCTCGGTGCAATGCAGCGCACTTTCCGTGTACCGAGCAAGGTGCTCGCTGCGGAAGCTTCTGCGGGTACCGGTAAGAGTTACTTCCTTCAAGATTTGCTACAAAAAGTTATCTTCCAGGAGCACTTTATTGCCGGTCGAAATCTGGCTGCGGAGCGCAAGCTCAAATGGCTGCGCTGGGCGGGTATTGCGGCCTGCGCGGTTACTTTTGTTGCGGCCAACATTGCGTGGTGGGTGAGTTACCGAAATAACGTGTCCTATATCGGTGAAGTCGCGGCCAAGACCGAAGTGCTGCAAGCCAATGTGGCCGCAATTGATCCCAAACCCAGCGAAAACGGTCCGGTGCTGCTCGACACGCTCAATCAGGCCAAGGACTTGCCGAACGGCAAGAATTTTGCTGTCGGTGATCCCCTGTGGAGTTATCGCTATGGTCTGTATCAGGGGCCTAAGCTCGACACCGCCGCGCAGAACGCCTACTCGCGCATATTGGAGGATAGTTTGATGCCGCGTATCGCGGCGAGAGTTACCGCACGGCTTCGCGCGGCGGCGGCAGGCAAACCGGAGGATACGTACGACGCATTGAAAGCGTACTTGATGATGTACGACTCAGGACGGGTCAATGACGGCTTTATCAAGGTATACGTAGGTGCTGATTGGATGAGCAGTTTGCCCCCTGACGTTTCCACCGAAGAGCGCACCAAGCTGCTCGGGCATCTCGATCAACTTTTGCGCACTCGCGCGTACAAATCACCGTTTTTGCAGGAGGTAGCGCTCGTTGAACAGGTGCGAGGCCAATTGGTACAAGTGGAGCCTGCGAAACGTGCCTACAACAACATCAAGTCGCAGTTGGCTGGCATTGAATTACCGGAGTTCACGGTTGCGACCGCTGCGGGCGAACGCGCCGGGTCTGTATTCGAGCGTCGTAGCGGCAAAGCACTGAACAGCGCGGGGGTTCCCGGATTTTTCAGCGAACGCGGTTATAACGAGCACTTCACAAAAGCGCTGGCCAAATGGGGCGCTGGACTTGCCCTTGAAGAGGCATGGCTCTTGGGGCGTGCCAGCACCGCTAGCGGTACCGCCGTGGCAACCGCGGCCAACGATGCAAAGCGTCTGGATCGTCGCATTCGTGAGCTGTATCTTCAGGAGTTCGCGAACGAATGGCAAGGCTTATTGCTTGATGTCAAGCTGCGCGCACCGCGAAATCTAGCCGAGACGATTGAGACGGCCAATACGCTCGCAGCGGCGGATTCTCCACTCGTTTTACTGGTGCGTCAGGTTGCAACGCAAACCACACTGGTCAACACTGAAACCGGGCCGGGCAATCGCGTTAATCAGATGAAAGAGTCGGTGAAACGCGGTCTTGATGAAATTACGGCCGCGACGGCGGCATTGGCAAACGCCCCTATCTCGGCTGACCAGCCAGAAATGATCGTGCAGAATCGATTCCGTGAATTCCGGGTACTTGCGCAGCCCATTGGCAAGGGCAAGATTGATGAACTCTCCAAGGATATTCAAAATTACTCGGACAGCCTTCGCAATGAACAATCGGCGTTGAGCAGTGGCGGGACGCGACGTTCACAGGATGCCGAAAATCGCATCCGGTCGGTGGCGGCGTCGATGCCACCGCCCGTGCGGGATATTCTTGAAGGTTTGTCCAGCGCGGCCTCGCAGCAGGCTGCCTCCGCGGTGCGCGCGAATGCCAGCGCCAATGCCAAGGGCACGACGCAGTTGTGCAGCAAAGCGATTGGTGGCCGTTATCCGTTCGCTCGCAGTTCACCGCAAGACGTGCTTCCCAACGACTTCGCCCAGCTGTTTGCCGCGGGGGGCGATATGGAAACCGCGTTTCAGACCATTGCGCCTTTTGTCGATACATCCAAGAGCACGTGGGCGGCACGCCCTGGGCCGGATGGGGCAGCCGCTGGAAGTGCAGCGGATATCCCGCAGTTTCAGCGCGCCCGTGAAATTCGCGACGCGTTCTTTGCGGGCGGTAGCAAGACGCTGAGCTTTGATGTTGAAGCGCGCGTAACTTCTGCCGGGGCCGACAAAATTGAACTGGATGTAGACGGCCAGACGGTGGTTTCCGGTGATGGTGGCAAACGAGTCACGTGGCCCGGCCCTAAAAAGACCAATCAGGTCAAGTTGTCCGTGCTTAGTGCGACAGGCGCGCGCAGCGCAGGCGTCGTTACTGAAGGTAACTGGGCGCTTAATCGCATGATTGATCGTGGCAGTCCGCAGCCAGGCAATTCGCCGGAACGGGTTGTCGTCAACGTCAACGTCGAAGGGCGTGATGTGACGCTAGAGTTCAGAGCCATGTCCGTGAGAAACCCATTGCGCTTACCTGCGTTGGTTGGTTTCTCATGTCCTGGTCGTTAATGAACGCTCGTATGGAAGATCGCCGCATTCAGAGCTTCGCTTGGTACGGCAAACTACCGAGCTCAGGGGACTTCATTTCCCGGCGCATGCCGTATGGGTTGCAGCAATTTTGGGATGGTTGGCTCGCGGTCGGCATGGAGTCGCTTAAAGAGCGTCGCCCGGTGAGCGGTTGGGCCGTGTGGGGATCAATGCCGAAATGGGCTTTTTTGTTGCCGTGCCAACCCGGTGTGCCGATTGCGCAGCTTGGCGTGCTGGCACCTTCCTGTGATCGTGTGGGGCGAGTGTTTCCGTTTCTGGCAACGACCGCCGTCGTCGCCGACAATATGGCGCTGGTGCTGCCCCGAGCCGGTGCTATCAGCCTCGCTTGGGGCGAAGTCATCGCCCACGCGCAGACGACACGTAGCCAGGTTGAGGCCGTTGATCTGCGACTGGCCGACGTGTTGGCCAGCACACTCGCTGACGTGGCACCGATTCCCGACGGTGACGTCACGCTGCCGCAAGGAGTGAGCCCAACGTCTTTGCCGTGGCCCGGACTCGCCGAGACGTTTGATATCGGTGGATCAGAAAGCTTTTGGTGGAGCGTGCCGCCTGCGAGCACAGGCTTTCGTGCCAGAACTCATCAAGGGCCGCTTAGCGCAAACCAGTTTTGCGCGCTTACTCTGTGAGCCTTTAAGTCGTCCGACCAGCGATAGCTAATCGTGCGTCACGAGCTCTCCACGGTACTGGGAGTGGACTTCACGTCTGCGCCATCAAAACGCAAACCTATTGTGGTTGCGCGAGGTCATCTCGTCGCGGCGCGCCTCACCGTTACCTGCATCGAAAAACTCGACAACTTCGCTGCGTTCGACACGCTTCTTGCAGAGCCTGGGCCGTGGGTCGGTGGGTTTGATTTGCCTTTTGGATTGCCGCGTGAACTGGTAGAAACACTCGGTTGGCCGACAACGTGGCGTGAGCTTGTGTCGCACGCGCAGAACATCGGTAAGGATGCGTTCAAAGCGGCGTTGAATGGTGTGCGCGAAGCCCGCCCAATGGGTGCGCGCTACATCCCGCGTCGCGGCGATGCTGCCGCCGGTTCATCGAGCCCGATGAAGTTGGTGAATCCGCCGGTGGGATTGATGTTTTTTGAGGGCGCGCCGCGCATCGCGCGAACAGGCATGTCGGTCATTCCGTGCGCGCCGACTGATGATTCACGCATCGCGCTGGAAGGCTATCCGGGTTTCATAGCACGGCAATTTACCAAAACTAGCTACAAAAAAGATGGGCCAGAAGGTCGCACCGCCGCGAGACGAAGTAATCGCGAAATCATTGTTAACGGTGTGCTGAGCACCTCCGGTTTCACGGGTGGTTTGAACGTTGAAATGCCTGAATCGCTGCGCTTGATCTGCGCCGATGATGGCTCCGGTGATGCGCTTGATGCGGTGTTGTGCGCGGCACAAGCGGCGATGGCGTTGCGTGCGTATCAGTCGGGCGACACGAGCTATGGCATTCCGAAAACCGCTGATCTGATTGAAGGTTGGATTGCCACGGTGCCGGGTTCGTAAAATCCTTTGATGACTGAGAATTCTGGAAACGATTTCGTAACGGTGACGGCGACGACGGTCGCATGACTAATCGCCCCGTCTACCTGTGTCCCAGCGACCGTTCGGCGCGCGCGTTTCACGCGTCGTTAGCCGCGTGCGACATTGCGCCACCCGACTGCATTGATGTCGAGCGGTTTTGTCGTGAACTGTGGCAGCGCGGGCAATTGTTTGGCTTGATCAGCGACACTCGCGAGTGGGTCGACACCACTGCCAATAATGCGCTGTGGCAACATGTCGTAAGCGAGGAAGCCGATCTCAGTGTCAGCGAGATTTCGCGCGTGGCAGCGCTTGCCAGTGACGCTTGGGCGTTGGCGCATCGCTATGCATTTCCGCTGAAAAGCTTAGTTAACCTCGTAGCTGGCAACGACAATCTGTCGCTGTTTGCGCGTTGCGCATTGCGCATGCAGTCGTTGCTACAACTTCGGCGCGGCGTGACGCAACCCGAGCTTGTATCCGCTTTGTTGGCGGTGCTTGAACCGCTGCGCTCGCTGTTGCCGTCGCGGATAGTGCTGACGCCCGCGTTTGCGGCGAACACAGCGCACACCCGTTTGCTGGCTGCAATGACACGGCTCGGTGTGTCGGTAGAGCCGTGGGTTGAACCGCCGCGTGATGACGTATGCCCCGTCGTCTATCGCTTCGCTGATGCAACTCAAGAAATGCATGCCGCGATTGCTTGGGCATCGCACACCGTATGTGAGAGGGACGCGTCGGGCGGCACTTCTGGCAGCTCCGTTGCTATCGTGGTGCCCGATCTTTCGTCGCATCGCGGTGTGTGGTTGGCGGCGTTGCGGGAGCAACTGAATCCTGATGCGTGGTGGCTCAATCCAGAGACGGATCGCGACTACTTCAACTTGTCGGTGGGGCTGTGTCTCGGCGAATATCCGCACATTCACTGCCTGATAACCGTGCTGCGAGCAGCGTACGGAAACGCCGACACTGAAGTGCTCTCACAGGCGTTAATGCATCCGCGCTGGGGGCGCACGCCTGCGTCACTTAAACGCATCGAACAGCAGCAATCGGCGCTGCTTGAGCGCGGCATGGAGCAATCAACGCTCGCCGACTGGTGGGACGTGTTGCCTGCGACGCTCGCACAATGCACGGCGCTGAATGCTAGTCAACGCCGCAACGATGGCGCATCTAAAGAAACGCGTGCTTCGCGGGCGGTACACGCCGTCGCTATTGCCGATGCGATTCAGGCACTAACCGAACGCGCGATGATCGCGCAGAGCGATCTTTTTCAACTTGACGCCGCGTGGACAGAGGCGGTCAAAGGCTGGACGCAACTAGATCGCTGGCTGTCGCCGATCACTGCACAACAAGCGGTGGGCGAACTCGTACAACTGGCGAATCAGCAACCGTTTCAACCGAAGGCAGGACGCGCGCGGATTCAGGTGATGGGTCTGCTTGAGTCGGCTGGCGTGCCGTTGGCAGCTGCGTGGATCACCGGATTCACCGATGACGTACTGCCAGAGTCGTTCAAACCGAACCCGATGTTGCCGATGGTGTGGCAGGCGGCAAACGATGTCGGCTTGGGCTCGCGTGACGAGGTGCGACGGCGAGCGAGCGCGCTGTGGGCGAACTGGGGCGCGCTCACGGGCTCGTTGCGTGTGTCTTACGCGAGCGAGTCGGAGGGCAGCGTGCAGCGCCTCAGTGCACTGGCTGAGGGTCTGGTCGTAGAAAATCACGAACCTTCGGCCAAGCCAGCATCACTCGCAACGCGATCCACGGTGAGCGTCGCAGACGAAACATTACCCATTCGACCAACGACTGACGACACGCGACCGCTGTCATCGGGTGACATCGAACGGCAAGCGCATTGCCCGCGCAAAGCGGCTGCGTCGTTTCTGCGGCTTCACGAGTGGCCAGAGCAGGTGGTGGGTATTTCGCCGCGCGTGCGTGGCACGCTGGTGCATGAAGTGATGGCCGCTATTGGTGAGGCGCGCATGCGCGGCATTCTCGACGGTGCGGGTGAACCCGATTTCACAACACTACGAGCGGTTGCCAGCGAGGCTTTCGCGCACGCGGTAACTATTGCTGCAGAAAAGCGCTCGCGGATTCCGGCGGCGGTGTGGAACATTGAGCGCGCGCGGTTGTTGCCGCTTATCGACCAAGTGCTTGCGCTTGATGCTGCTCGCGACGGTTTCAGGGTGGTGAATGTTGAGGAGGACGTGAAGGCGCAGCTGTTCAATACGGCTTTCAAATTGCGTGTGGATCGCGTGGACGATTACGCGGCGGCGGTTGCGGAAGATGAACAATTCGGCGTCGTGCTGGACTACAAAACCGGTGCCGTGTCGCGTGCGGATTGGTTCGCCGAAAACTCATCGGGACGGCTCGCCGCGCCGCAGTTGCCGCTGTATCTGTTTGCGTTGCACGCCATCATGCCCGCTGATGCGCCGCGCATCGGCGCGATTGGCTACATCATCATTTCCGACGACGACGTGAAATTTGTCGGCCTTGGCGCCGATGCCTCGCTAGCAACCAGAAAACCGGGCAAAGACGAGCCCGATTGGTACGAGTTGACGACGCAATGGAATGATCAGTTGAGGCAATTGGTCAGCGAGATTGCGACCGGCGTTGCGAATGTCGCGCCCCTTAAAGGTCGCGCCACTTGTCGCTATTGCGGGTTCGCATCGTTTTGTCGCGAGCCGTGGTCATTGTCAGGCTCTGGCGCGGCGGAGGCTGACGACGCGATAAGCGCCGACGGCGGGAGCGCAACATGACCGCCGATGACGATCTGCAACGCGATCAAGCAGCGCGTCTGGATGCGCTCAATGCACACGAATCGTTCATTGTGCAGGCACCTGCCGGGTCGGGCAAAACGGAGCTTTTGATTCAGCGCCTATTGACAGTGTTGGCAGATGCCGAACATCCGTCTGAAGTGCTCGCAATCACGTTCACCAACAAGGCCGCCGGCGAAATGCGGGATCGCTTGCAAAGCGCGCTGCAATCCGCCACCTTACCCGCCGCAGAAAACCTCTCGCCGATTGAACTGCGGCGTCGTGATTTAGCCGCGCGCGTGCTGGAGCAAGACGCCGCGCGTGGCTGGCATTTGCTCACCGATTTGAGCGCGGTGTTGATCGATACCTTCGATGCCTTTTGTGCGCGCATCACGGCCCGCGCGCCGCTGACGCAGGTTGCGGCGGCGGGCGCGCTAGCGGGCGTTGCGGAATCACTCTCGCCCCTATATCGCGAGGCAGCGCGCGACGCATTGTTTGATACCGACATTGGTGAATCAAGTGACGTGCTGCTCACGCTGGCCGCAAACAAAGTAGATGACGTGATCGACCTGATTGCCAATCTGCTGGCGCGTCGCTCTCAGTGGTTGGGGCAGGCCGTGGACACGTCGGACGCTGCCATTGCGCGACACACCTCACGGCTATTGAAGGCCGTTCGACACGAGCTCGAAGTGGTGTCTGCCAACTTGAACGCGGCGCATCAACGGGACGTAGAAAAACTGCTGGAGTTCACTGCGCTCTCACTCACGATGGCAGGCAAGAACGAACTGGCTGCCGAGCGCGCAGCAGCGGCTGCCGATTGGGCAACAGGCGCGCGCATTAAGTCCGTCGCGACGTGGCGCGCGTTGTCGGCCATGCTGCTGACTGACGGCGGCGAGCTGCGCAAACCGCGCGGAGTCACTAAGGCAATTGGCTTTCCGCTACATAACGATAAAGACTTCGCAGAACTAGGCGCAGAAGCTCGCGCGGACGCCAAGCAACGCATGCAGGCGCTACTTGATGAGTTGGTCAACGAGCCTACGTTTTTGCGAGCGCTAGCCAAGACGCGCCATCTGCCCACCAGCGCGGCGATCAAAGAGCATGCGCCGATGTTGCAAGCAACGCTGGTCGTGTTGCGGCTGGCTGCGATGAACCTGATCGTGTTGCTGCGCGAACGCGGTGTTACCGATTTTGGCGGTGTCGCGGACGCGGCGTTGCAGGTGTTAGTGGAGGCTCGCGAAGACGTGATGTCCGGCCTTGATGCGCGGCTTAAGCATGTGCTCGTGGATGAGGTGCAGGACACCAATCCGGCGCAGTTTGCGCTGCTGGCCACGTTGGTAAGCGATTGGTCGGCAGGCGACGGACGCACGTTATTTTTGGTGGGCGATCCGATGCAGTCGATCTACGGATTTCGCGATGCAGACGTGGGCTTGTTCGCTCAGGCGCAAACGCGTGGCGTGAGTGCGGTGGCGTTAACGCCGCTCACTTTGAGCGCGAATTACCGCTCGCGACCGACCATCGTCGATTGGGTGAACGTCGCGTTGTCGCGCGTGTTCAGCCACGTCGGCGCGTGGGAAAACACCGCCGTGCGGTTCGAAGCGGCGGTTGCCACTCGGGCAGTCGACGCGGGCTCAATGGTCAATCGTCTGGCCTTCACCAACGCCGATGACGAGGCGCAAGCCATCGCTGAGCGAATCGGACAATTGCAGCAAACATCACCCGAGGAGAGTATCGCCGTTTTGGTGCGCAGTCGACCGCATGCGGATGCCATCATCGCAGCGTTGGCCGCGCGAAACGTCGCGTTTGTGGCGCGTGAATTTGCGCGATGGACGGAGCGCGAAACGATTCGCGATCTGCTCTCACTGACCTACGCGATCGCGCATCCGTCGGATCGATTGATGTTGTTTTCAGTATTGCGCAGCCCTTGGGTGGGCCTGACACTCGCTACGCTCACAAAGCTTGCGGCCTATCTCGACGGCGAAGGAAATCAGGCGCAAAGTTGGCGTGCGATGGCCGCGGATTCCCCGTGGCAGAGCGCGTTGGCCGAAGATGAGCGTGAACGGATTCGCGTCGCGCACACAACGTTCAGCGTCGCTGAAGCGCGCGCTTGGCTTTCGCCGCTGTCGGAGCGGGTGCAGGCAGCGTGGTGGTCGTTCGGCGGCGCTGCGACCTGTGTGGATGCCGATGCGCGCGATGATGCAGATACTTTTTTTGCGTGGCTGGACGGGCAGGCGGTGGGCGGTTTGCTGCCGCCAAGGCACATCGTCGCCGAAATGCTTACGGCGCAGCGGCGCTCGTTTTCGTCATCGAACGAGTCGGGCAATGCCGTTGAAATTCTCACCATTCACAAGGCGAAGGGTCTGGAGTGGGATCACGTCTTTTTGCCCGGCATTGATCGCAAACAACGTGGCGATTCGCGAGATTTGGCGCAGTGGCAATTCACAGCGGCGGGTGATGGCGAGGAGGCCCGCTCAGTATTGATCGCCGCGCGCGATTCGCGAAAAAAAATGGAGGGCAGCGTCTACGATTACGTGAGTCAACACACTCGCGCGGCTCGCTCGGCGGAGGTGAAGCGGCTTTTGTACGTTGCCGTCACTCGCGCCAAAACGACGTTGACCCTGACCCGTTGCAATGCGGCGAACGTGCCTTCAGTGGACAGTTTTTCTGCGCTGTTGGGTGACGTGGCAGATGAATCGCAGGCGAGCGCGCAGCCCGCGCCGGACAAGCGGTTGCATCTGGAGAAATCGTTGACGCGATGGATCGGATTGCCGCGTGTTGAGAGCGCCGGCCTGACCTCACCCGCGTATCTCGCCACTGCTGCGAAAGCCGATCTCGCCGTGCCGCAATCGCAATTGAATGCACGGGCCGAGGGAGTTGTTGGGCACTTGCTGTTTGAAGGGCTCTCGGCGGCGATGAGTGCCGCACCGCCGCGTGACTTTTTGCCCAACGAAGCGGTGGTGAACAATTTGTTGCGCGGCGAAGGCGCGGAGGAAGCCGTAGCCACGTCAACGGCCAAGCGATTGGTCGCCTATTTCTCGCGAGCGGCTGAGCACGATAACGTGACATTTATCTTTTCACCGGATCATGGCGACGCCGCAAACGAGTTGACGCTGATTGATAAAAATGGCGCAGAACTACGCGCTGATCGCACCTTTGTCACAGCCGACGGCGAGCGCTGGCTGATCGATTTCAAGTTCAGCGAACCCGCCGATGCTCGCGCAGTGGCGGAAGAGGCGGAGCGCTATCGACCACAGTTACTGAGCTACGCAGAACGGCTGAGCGAACTTGACCGAGCGCGTGGCAGCGAACGCCCGATTCGCGTTGCGCTGTACTTTCCGTGGGCGGATGTTTTGCATCAAGTTGACGTATAGCTTTTTTGCTTAAAGCGCCATTTAACGTGGGCTTAGACCGTTATTTGGTTTTAAGTCGATAAATGGCGTTTTGTGCAGCTATGCCCAAGTTAAATGGGCGTTTCAATAAAAAGCTGTACTAGAAAAGCTAGCCACAAAGACTCAAAATCAATCGGCAACGACCCAGAAGCCGCACCCGTTTTCCGAATAAAATCAAAGGTTTCCTGCGTCACTTCACTTAATGACAAACTCGCCGCCCGTCCGCTCGAGCCTTGCTCGTGACCTGCAACCCGCTGCTTTCGCCGCGCGCCCGACAGCGGTCACCATCGGCAATTTTGACGGCGTGCATCGTGGTCATCAGGCGATGCTTCAGGTGGTCTGCGAGGCAGCAAAGCTGCGCGGTTTGACCCCGGCGGCAGTTACCTTTGCCCCAGCGCCCGGCGCGTATTTCGCGCGGCTTGCAGGCAAAACGCCGCCCACCAAATTGCAGCGTCTGCGCGACAAGCTCGTCTGCATCTGGGCCGTCGGTATCGCGCACATTCAGCTCACGCGCTTCAACGCTGCGATGGCGGCAATGCTGCCGGATGAGTTTTGTGATCTCGTGTTGAAGGACGGGCTGAACGCCAAATGGGTGATCGTGGGTGACGATTTTCGCTATGGCAAAGGCCGTGCGGGCGATGTGAAAACATTGCACGCTTGGTGTGCCGCCAACGGCATCGAGTGCTACGGCATGCCCGCTGTAACAGCCAAGGACGTGCGCTTTTCGTCCACCATCGTGCGCGACGCGCTGCGCGATGGCGACGTGGTGACGGCGGCGGCGATCCTCGGTCGCCCGTATCGAATCTCGGGCAAAGTCGCGCACGGTGACAAGCTGGGCCGCACCATCGGATTTCCAACCATCAACGTGCCGTTGTGGACGCCGCTGCCGCTGTCGGGCATTTTCGCCGTGCGTGTGTACGGCATCGATATCGCCGGCGGATTGCCCGTGATGGGTGCGGCGAGCGTCGGCGTGCGGCCCACGGTCAAGACCAACGGCGCGCCGCTGCTTGAGGTCTATCTGCTTGATTTTCATGGTGATTTGTACGGTCGCCGTATCGTCGTTGAATTCGTTGAACGCATCCGCGCAGAGGAAAAATTCGACTCGCTGGAAATCATGACCGAGCAGATGCATCGCGACATTAGCGCTGTGCGCGCTGTGTTTGCTTAAACCAGAGGTCGTGCAGTGACGTTATTGATCGCCCCCACGCCTGAAGGCCTCACCGAAGACGTTCACGCGCTGCTAGCACGGGCGCATGAAAGCGCGTCGCTTGCGGACGGGATGTCGTTTGCTGAGCAGGCGTTTGCACTGGCTACAGACAAAGCCCATCGTCGCGACATGGCTGCCTCCGCCCACGTGTTGGGCTACTTTCTGCATCGCGCGGGTGCTATTGCGCGCCTGCTGAAAATAGGCGAGATCGTCTTGCCGTGGATGCGCGATGAAGCGATGCTCCCTGCGTACGGCGAAATGCTGCGCTGGGTGGGCTTGGCGGCGTGTGATTCTGGGGAGTTTGCTTGCGCCATCAAGTACGCGACCGAGGGCTTTGATCACGCCGATGCGTCTGGCGATCAGCGGCAACGGGTGCTCGCCTACAGCTTGCTCGGTAGCTGTTTTGAGCGAACCGGAGATTCGTTGCAGGGCGAGCGGCTGATGCGTGACGCGCTAGCACTGGCGCGAGCATTAAACGAGTGGTATCCGTTGCTCGCCACGCTGAATAACTTAGCCGCAATCCTAATCGGCAAATATTACTCATTGCGCGACAGCGCTGCGGATCATGAAGCGCACGACGCGCTGAATGCGTCGCTGCCGCTTGCGCGCGAAGTAAAACTTTTGGTGCCCGCCTTAAACGATCCGTACTTTGTGGCGTTTGCTGATGGCAATCTCGGCGAAATCTTGGTGCATTTGGGTCAGTTTGAGGAGGCTGAAGCGCTGCTGCACAAAGCGCTGGCCGCATCGCAGACATTGGGTTTTGACGCGGTCGCCTCGCGCGTGCTCTGCTCGATTGCTGAAATGCATCTGGCCCGCGGTGACACCAACAGCGCACATCAATTGCTGAGTGATTTGGTGGCCGACTCGGCAACGGCGCAGACCGTATCGACAGCGCTGCGCGCCTACTACGCGCTATATCTGGCCTATCGCAGCAGTGGCGATTGCAGCGAAGCGCTGCGCGCGTTGGAGACCTTCCGGCGCATCGAAAATCAGCGCAACTTACAGCAGTTGAAAGCACGCTCTGATTTGATGGTGACGCGCTTAGAGGCCGACGAGAGCGAACGCAAAGGCTTAGCGCGCGCCTACGGCATCGCCGAGGCCCACGCCTCGCGCGCCCTTGAACTTGAACGCTTGGCGCTTGAGGATGAATTGACAGGGCTCGGCAATCGGCGCGCGCTCGACCTGTCCTTGCCTGATATGGTGAATGCATCGCGGGAGCGCAAACAGGCGCTCGCCGTGGTTGTGCTGGACTTGGATCACTTCAAGCGCATCAATGACGTTTTTGGACACGCTATTGGTGACAAAGTGTTGGTGCAAGTCGCAACACTGTTGCGCGAGCACAGTCGGCCTGAAGATCGAGTGACGCGGCTGGGCGGTGAGGAGTTTGTTCTCGTCGTGCCCAATGTCGCGAGCGCTGAAGCGTTTGCAATTTGCGAGCGACTGCGCCTTCGCGTGTCAGATTTTCAATGGGGTGCGATTGCGCCAAACCTCACCGTCACACTGAGCGCGGGTATCGCGTGCGCGCCGGAATACGACGCGGCGTCGCTGCTGGAACGTGCCGATTTGGCGATGTATCGCGCTAAGCGGGCCGGGCGCAATCGGGTTGCGGTGGCTGCATCGCTCACTTCATGAAGCAAGCCTTAGCAAAGTGCGAGACAATAGGCGTATGGTTACAAGGCTCTCTCTACGGCATCCCGCGCTCTGCGTGACGAAAACACTCGCCCGGCAAACGCGGCACTATCGAATTAGCGGCTGACCTCAGCTCGTCAGCGCGCAAAGTTTGCGCGCCCGCCGTCGCCCCTGCGCACGCGGGAGTCCAGTGAATCTCGGTTGCAATCGAAGACGCTGGTTCCCTGCTGTTGCGGGGACGACGATTTCCTGATTGCCGCCTGACATCGATCTCACATGAACAATAAAACCGACAAGCCGGACAACAAGTCCACTCTGAATCTCACCGACACACCGTTCCCGATGCGCGGCAACATGGCCGCCCGCGAGCCGAAATGGGTGGCCGAGTGGACCGAGAGGAAGCTCTATCACGCCATCCGCGCCAAGGCCAAAGCGGAAGGACGTCCGCTGTGGGTGCTGCACGACGGCCCACCGTATGCCAACGGTGACATCCATATCGGTCACGCCGTCAACAAAATCCTCAAAGACATCGTCGTCAAGTCGAAACTGATGTCGGGTTTTGATGCGCCTTACGTGCCGGGTTGGGATTGCCACGGCATGCCGATCGAAATTCAGATCGAGAAGAAATACGGCAAGGGTCTGCCGCCGCAGGAGGTGCAGTCCAAGAGCCGCGCCTATGCGGCCGAGCAGATTGAGAAGCAGAAGAAAGACTTCATGCGGCTTGGCGTGCTCGGCGAGTGGGAGAACCCCTACACCACGATGAATCCGCGCAACGAGGCAGACGAAATCCGCGCGCTACGCAAGATCTTTAATGCGGGCTATGTGTTTCGAGGACTCAAACCGGTGAACTGGTGCTTTGACTGTAGCTCGGCGCTGGCTGAAGCTGAAGTGGAGTATCAGGACAAGGTTGACGTCGCGGTGGACGTGGGCTTCGCGTTTCGCGAAAACGGCAAACTGGCCAAAGCGTTTGGCCTCGGCAAGTTGCCACATGAGACCGGCTTTCTCGTCATCTGGACAACAACCCCATGGACGCTGCCCGCCAATCAGGCGCTCAACGTTCACCCGGAGTTTGAGTACGCGCTGGTCGAGACGACAGACGCGGCGCGACCGTTGCTGTTGCTAGCGGCAGAGCGCGTTACCGCGTGCCTTGAAAACTGGGGCATGCAGGGCAGAGTGATCGCGACCTGCAAGGGCGCAGCGCTTGATCACATCGCGTTTGCGCATCCTTTCTACGACCGTATGAGCCCGATCTACCTGGCGGAATACGTCACGCTCGACACCGGTACCGGCATTGTGCATTCGTCGCCCGCCTACGGGATCGACGACTTTTTGTCGTGTCGCGCCAACGGCGTGAAAGACGCGGACGTGCTGACGCCGGTGATGGGCGACGGCAAGTACGCGGAGTCGTTGCCAGAATTTGGTGGCCTGTCGATCTGGGACGCCAATCCAAAGATCGTTGAGCACATGAGAAGCAAGGGCACGCTCCTCAAGGCGGAGAAATTCACGCACAGCTACATGCACTGCTGGCGGCACCGCACGCCGATCATCTACCGCGCGACCAATCAGTGGTTTGCCGGGATGGATGTGGTTCCGACAGGTCCTTCTCCCGCAGCGCGGGAGAAGGTGCCCGACAGGGCGGATGAGGGCGATGGCACAACGAGTATTTCCGCTAGTGCAACCGCCCTTACCCCAACCCCGGCGCTTACTAGCGCTAGTCAGCTTCAGCGCGCTGCGGGAGAGGGGGCTAGAACCCTGCGTGAAACCGCATTGGCCGCCGTCGACGCCACTCAATTCTTCCCTGCCTGGGGCAAGGCGCGTCTGCACGCCATGATCGCCAATCGCCCTGACTGGACGCTGTCGCGTCAACGTCAATGGGGCGTGCCGATGGCGTTCTTTGTGCATCGCGAAACGGGTGTGCTGCACCCGCGCACCAGCGAATTGCTAGAGGCCGTCGCTAAACGCGTGGAGCAGGGCGGCATTGAAGCGTGGCAAACACTCGATCCGGTTGATTTGCTAGGCGACGAGGCGAAGGATTACGTGAAAAACCCGGACACGCTCGACGTGTGGTTCGACTCCGGCACCACGCATGAAACCGTGCTGCGCGGCTCGCATGCGGCGCAGAGCAAGTTCCCGGCGGACATGTATCTCGAAGGCTCGGATCAGCATCGCGGCTGGTTCCACTCGTCGCTGTTGACCAGTTCGATGATCAACGGCCGCGCGCCGTACGACCAGTTGCTGACGCACGGTTTCGTGGTCGACCAAAACGGCCGCAAGATGAGCAAATCGCTCGGCAACGTCGTCGCGCCGCAAAAGGTGTGCGACTCGCTGGGCGCAGACATCCTGCGCCTCTGGGTCGCCGCGACGGATTACTCCGGCGAGCTCGCGCTGTCCGACGAAATCCTCAAGCGTGTGACGGAAACGTATCGTCGCATCCGCAACACTGTGCGCTTTTTGCTAGCGAACACGTCGGATTTCGATGCGACGAAAGACTTGGTTCCGCTCGAGGAAATGAGCGAAATTGATCGTTACGCGGTTGCGATGACACGCGAGATGGCGGCGAAAGTAATCGCTGCGTACGAGCGCTACGAATTCCACGTCGTGATGCAGCTACTTCAAGGTTTTTGCACCGAAGAGCTCGGTGGTTTCTACCTCGACGTGCTCAAGGATCGGCTCTACACCTGCGGCGCGACCAGCCACGCTCGGCGCTCGGCGCAAAGCGCGCTGCACCACATCACGCAACTGCTCGTGCGCCTGATGGCACCGGTGCTGTCGTTCACGGCAGAGGAAATCTGGTCAACGCTGAATCCGGGCAAGGATGTGACTGAGGCGAGCGTGTTCTTTGAGACCTGGAAAGCGCCGTTGCCTGCGCCTGCAGATGAGGCTGTGCTGCTCACCCGTTGGGCGCTGCTTCGAGAGGTGCGCGCGGTGGCATCCAAGGCCATTGAAGAGGTGCGGACGGACGGTGGGGTAGGCTCAAGCTTGCAGGCGGAAATCGTGATCGAGGCAGCGGCAGCAACGCTTGCAGAACTCGCGCGGTTAGGTGACGACCTGAAGTTTGTGTTCATCACTTCGCAAGCGACCGCCAAAGAGGGTGCGGAATTGAGAGTCACAGTCACTCCGAGCGCAGCAAACAAATGCGACCGCTGCTGGCATTACCGCAGCGACGTCGGCGCGGATGCGAATCACCCTGGAATCTGCGCACGTTGCATCAGTAATTTGTACGGCGCAGGCGAGACGAGGGTGTTTGCGTAATGGCTTTTTCGATACAGCTTTTCCATGGAATGGCTATTTCATTGGGCCTAGCCGCCAATTTAGGCTACTGTCGACTTAAGTCGATTCAGAAGCTTAGCCCCCACGAAATAAAGGATTCAACGAAAAGCCGTAGCCCGCGTGCCCATGTTTTCTTAGGGTGGCGCATTTGCCAAATTCGCCGTGCCCACCAAGCGGTAAATCCCGCAACGTTGGTGGGCAACAAGTTGCCCACCCTACGAGAGGCTACAACGTTATGAGCGCCGTTCTAGCTCGCCGCTGGATCGGCCTCATCCTCGTGATCATCGTGCTGGATCAGATCACCAAGCTTTACTTCCACAGCAATTTCCGCCCCGGCGAACGGCTCAACGTGCTGCCGTTCTTCGACTGGATTCTCACCTACAACACCGGTGCAGCATTCAGCTTCCTCGCCGACGCAGGCGGCTGGCAACGCTGGTTCTTCATTGTGCTGGCGCTGATCGTCAGCGCCTGGTGCTGGCATTGGCTCAACCGCGAAGTCGATCCCCGCGTGCAGCTCGCGCTTGCTCTGATCATCGGCGGCGCGCTCGGCAACGTCATTGATCGCATCTGGCTGGGCAAGGTCATCGACTTCATCCTCGTTTACTGGGTGCCGTGGAACTATTATTACCCCGCCTTTAATGTTGCCGACAGCGCGATTACTATTGGCGCTGTGCTGATGTTGTGGTCAGCGTTTTTTGGCTCGAAGCGAGCGTAGGTATGGTTCCCTCTCCCCGGGCGGGAGAGGGCTAGGGTGAGGGGGCGCTTTGCACCCGCGCCAGGATTTTCTGAGCAAGACACATGGACGCGATTCCGATTCAGTTCCAGCCTAAGTCCGTGATCCTCGCCAACCCGCGCGGTTTCTGCGCTGGCGTTGATCGCGCGATTGCCATCGTCGATCGCGCGCTGGAAAAATTCGGCGCACCGATTTATGTCCGCCACGAAGTTGTGCACAACAAACACGTCGTCGATGACCTCAAATCACGCGGAGCGATCTTCGTGGAAGAACTAAAAGACGTGCCCGACCTGCCGGGCGGCGCGGTCGTCATCTACTCCGCCCACGGTGTGTCAAAAGCACTGCAAGCCGAGGCGGCAGAACGCAAATTCCGCGTGTTCGATGCCACCTGCCCGCTGGTCACCAAGGTTCACGTCGAGGTCGCGAAACTGCGCAAAGCAGGCACTGAAATCATCATGATCGGCCACGAGGGCCACCCCGAAGTCGAAGGCACGATGGGGCAGGCGAAGGAGGGCATCTATCTGGTTGAACACGAGGCGGACGTGCTCGCCCTCGCGTCATCAGGCAAGATTCGCAACCCAGAACAGGTCGCTTTCGTCACTCAAACCACGCTCTCGGTCGATGACACAGCCAAGGTCGTGGAATCGCTACAAAAAGCATTCCCCGAGATTCGCCCACCGCGCAAAGACGACATCTGCTATGCCACCACTAACCGGCAGAACGCAGTCAAGGAAATCGCGCCGACCGTGAAAGTGTTTGTAGTCGTCGGCTCAAAGGCAAGTTCCAACGCCAACCGCCTACGTGAAGTAGCCGAACGACTAGGCGCGGAGGCGTATCTCGTCGACGACGCCGAGGCACTCGTTCAAGACTGGTTTACCCACGGCACTCCCGTCGGCGTCACGGCGGGTGCGTCCACCCCTGAGCACTTGGTGGCGGGTGTCGTGGATCGGCTGGCGGAGTGGGGATACGTCGCAGTAGTAAACGCGGGCGACGATCACGAAAACGTATCGTTTCGGCTACCTAGCGGGCTTTAGGGCTTTGTTTACAACTCCGCTAGCTAGGCCGTTTTCGGCAAGCCTTCCGTTCGCCGCGTCAACAGCCAAACGGCCGCGATCAGCGCAATCGTGATGAACGGAATCGCTGCGTAGTTCACGATCTCCCAGCCCTTCGCATTCACCAGCACACCCGCGCTCGATGACGATACCGCCATCGTGGCGAACACGAGCATGTCGTTGAAGCCTTGTACGCGGCTTTTTTCTTGCGGAAGGTATGTTTCGGTGAGCAGCGCGGTGCCGCCGATGAACATGAAGTTCCAGCCGATGCCGAGCACCACTAGTGCAAGCCAAAAGTGCCACACGGTGACGCCAGAGAGCGCGATGCTGATCGCGACAAAGTTGAGCAGCGCGCCGACGATGATCACTTTCATTGCGCCGAATCGCTTGATCAGATCGCCAGTGAAAAAGCTCGGCAGAAACATGCCAACGACGTGCCATTCGAGGACGAACACGCCCTCCTTAAATGGATGCCCGCAGAAGTTCATGGCGAGCGGCGTGGCGACCATCAACAGATTCATCACGCCGTAGCCCAGCGCGGCAGACATCACCGCGACGACGAACTTCGGTTGCCGCGCGATTTCTTTGAGCGGTCGCGCCGGTTTGTCGTGTTTCTCGTGCGCCACGGCGGGCAGTTTCAACCGCGCCTGCAACGCGATCGCCACGATGGCAAACGCGACCAGCGACAGGTAGGTTCCCGCGTACGTCACCGACAGCCAATCCTTGGTCAGCTTCGAGCTTTCGGGCCCGATCAAGCCACCTACGATACCGCCCGCGAGCACCAGCGAAATGGCGCGTGCCTTGTCGCTGCCGGACACCGAGTCCGCCGCCGCAAATCGATAAAAACCGCCCGTTGCGTTGTAGCAGCCAATAAAAAATGTGCCGAGACATAAGCCCCAAAAGCTCTTCAACATCACAGCAACTGCGCAAATGCAGGCGCCAACAATGGCGAGCATGCTGCCAGAAATAAATCCACGCCGCCGCCCGCGTACCCGCATGAACGCGGACATCGGCATCGCGGTCAGCGCCGATCCGACCACGTAGGTCATCGCGGGCAGTGTCGCGAACATTTTGTTCTCTGCAAGCATGAATCCAGTCAGCGCGTTCACCGCCATCAGGATCACGGTGTTGGTGAGCAGCAGGCCTTGGCAGAGCGCGAGCAGGAAGACGGTGCGGCGGTGGTCGGGCGTGAAGCTCATCTCAGTTCATTTGCTATGTTTGGCGCCCTCTCCCGCGTGCGGGGAGGGTTGGGTAAGGGGTGCCCACCTTTCACGCGGGTGACGAGGTGATGCGCAGCGCGCTACACGCTTAAGCCTCAATCTCAAAAACTTGCTTCAAATAAGTCAGATACGACGCGTCATCACACATCGTCTTCGCCGGCGTGTCTGACAATTTAGCTACCGGCTGACCATTGCAGCGAACCATTTTCAGAACGATTTGCAGGGGCGTGTAACCCAGGTCATTGGTCAGATTGGTGCCGATGCCGAATGCGGTTTTTGCGCGGCCCTGAAAGTGTTTTGCGATCTCGATAGCGCGTGGAAAGGTCAGGCCATCGCTGAACACCAGCGACTTGCTGCGCGGATCAACGCGGTTGACCAGATAGTGGCTGATGATCGCCTCGCCCCACGCAATCGGCTCGCCGCTGTCGTGTCGCGCGCCGTCAAAAAGCTTGCAAAAATACATGTCAAAGTCGCCCATGAACGCCTTCAATCCCGCCACGTCCGAAAGCGCAATGCCCAAGTCGCCACGATACTCATCTGCCCATTTTTGAAATGCCCATCGCTGCGAGTCACGAAGCCTTGGGCCCAATGCCTGCGAGGCTTGCAGCCATTCGTGCGCCATCGTACCCACTGCTAACAGGCCCAATTCTTTGGCGAAATAAACGTTGCTGGTGCCGACGAAATTACCCGGACAGCTCGCTTTGACCGTCGCCAACACTTCTCGCTGCCAATGATGCGAAAAGCGTCGCCGTGTGCCGTAATCGGCGAACGAAAACGCCAGCTCAGTGGGTTGCGCGTTCACCAGCGCCAGCTTCGTCGCTAGCCGCTCACGACCTGTCGCGAGATCGGGCCGAGGATGCTGATTACGAAAGAAAACCTCGTTGACAATCGCCAGCACTGGCACTTCAAACAGGATCGTGTGCAGCCACGGCCCCTTGATCGAAATGTTCAGATCGTCGCCATCGGCGCGAATGTCGATGTGAGAGCGGTTGAAGTGAAACAACGCCAAAAAATCCACGAAGTCACTTTTGACGTATCGGAGGCCGCGCAAGTAGTCCAGCTCATCATCGGCGAAGCGCAGCTTGCACAAGTCGTCAACCTCACGGTTCACCTCTGCAGCGTATGGCGCAAGCGGAATGTCACCATTGCGACACTTGAAGCGGTACTCCACCTGCGCACCGGGGAACTGATGCAAGACCGCCTGCATCATGGTGAATTTGTAAAGATCGGTGTCGAGGAGCGAACGAATGATCACAAGCGCGTTGCCATTGGCAGAGAGAAGCGATGAACAGTTTAGCCGGGTCGGGCATTCCCGGTCGTCGGGTAGCAGCGACATGCAGCGGGCGGTTGGGAGGAGAAAAGTACAATGGCACACGTTTGTTGCTTAAAAACAATTGGTTAGTTTGTATAAGCCACTCATATCTTTATCCAAGTATCTCGCGTGCGCTGCCGTGCTGGCAGGTTTCATATTTGCGCACGCCGCCGGCATAGACGGCATTAAGCCGAAGCTGGAGCAGCTTGGCGTGGCTACCGATGCGGCAGCGGAAAATATTCAGACTCCAACATTTCGATCGAAGCGTTTTCACGAACAGATAGCTGATCAGCAAAAGTACATTACGTTTCCGACGACCGGCTGGACGAATGGAGTAGTTCATTGGCGCTATAACGACTCAGGCAGGATGTCTGGCGTAGCCAGCGCTGCGGCAATGATCACACTTATTCAAACCGAACAGGCGAAGTGGACGGCAGCCTGCAATGTTCAATTCATCTATGACGGCACCAGTTCGAACCCGCCGTCACTAGTTACGTCAAGCATTTTTGACGGGGTCAACGTTATCGGCTGGGCGGCACAGCAAGCCCCGCAAACGGGCGAAACCGGAATCGGCTGGGCGCTCCCAGAGCCAGGACCAATTGTGGAAGGAGATATAGAACTCAACAATACGTTTAACCCGCACATCGGCAAGACGCTGCTACACGAGCTTGGTCATATGCTTGGCTTACAACATTCCAACGTTGCGAATGTCGTCATGTCCGGACCTCCGCAAACCAGCTACGTGTCGCTTAGTACGTTGCAGCCGGATGACATCGCCGGGTGTCAGTATTTCTACGGAGCACCGGCTTCTAGTAAAACCATCAGTGGCATCATCAGCAATGGTTCGGCGATTGCTAATGTGACCTTTTGCGCAAGACCAGCAACGGGAGTGAGCTGTACCGCCTCAAACGGATCGGGTGCGTATAGCTGCACTGTGCCCAACGGATGGAACGGAATTTTGCATGCAGCCGCGCCTGCCGGACTGCGCATCAAGCCGCAATCATTTACCAATGTCAGGGCCAATTTGAGTAATCAGAATCCGGTCGTGCAATCTATCGGCGCATGTAATCTCGACGTTGATAACAACGGATTGATTGAGCCAGCAACTGACGGTGTTGCGATTTTGCGGCGTATGTTGGGATTCAGTGCCTCGGCGTTCGCGGGGCTCTCGGATACCTGTGCGGGAAACGCGACCGCAGCCACGGTTTACGCCGCCACAGCCAGCAACTACAACGCGACCGGTGGTGGTGCAACCCGGTCTGGCACGGACGGCTTGGTTATCCTGCGAGCTATGCAAGGTTTGACGGGGTCGGCAGTCACCGACGGGCTTGGCTTAGCCAGAGAAAGTGGCGCAACCAACACCACGTGGCCGAATATTCGTAATAACTTTTTGAACTCAACATGCAGCGCCGATTTCCTTCCGTAGTCTCCGCGTTTCTGCTGACGTGCCTCGGGTCAGTCGCAGGCCTCGCCGTGGCCGCGCCGTTTGTTGACCAGCGCAAAACCAGCGCGTCGACAGAAATCGTGTCGAGCCTGATCGTTCGCTTTTCAAGCGAAAAAGGCCCAGTGCCTTTTTCTGCAAGCGCTCGCGCGGCTGTGGTTGCAGGCGCGTCGCGCAGCCTCGGCGCTGGTGTGTCGCACAGCCGCGTGTTGGCGACTGGCGCAGATTTGATGCGGCTGGATCGTGCAGTGACGCGCGCGGAAGCTGATGCGCTCGCGGCTGCCGTGTCGCGCCTGCCGGGTGTGCGCTATGCCGTCCCCAATCGCGTCATCAAAACGCAACTCATACCTAACGATCCGTTGTTCGCTGAGGTTGGGCAATGGGGTTTCAAATACTCACCAGGCAGCATCGAAGGGGCGAATTTCACAGCGGCTTGGGACGTGACTACTGGTTCGGAAACGCAAACTATCGGCGTCGTCGACAGCGGAATCTCGCGCGCACATGAAGACTTCGCCACACAGTTGCGCTCGCACCCGCTCTTCCCGAATGGCGGCTACGATTTCGTGACCGAGCAGACGCTCTCGGTCGACGGCGACGGTCGCGATGATGACCCCGAGCAGGCGGCGGACACTGCATGTGGTCATGGCACCCACGTTGCGGGTACCGTCGCCGCGCACACGAGTTTTTCGGGCAACAACGTCGGCACCGGTGTCGCCGGCGGTGCGTCGTCGTCAAAGCTATTGATTGCACGCGGTCTGGGTAATGTCAACGGCACCGATGCCGACGCGATTGATGCGATGCTGTGGCTTTCGGGCGAGCCGGTGGCGGGCTTGGCGGTCAATCCGAATCCGGTGCGCATGATCAACATGAGTTTTGGCGGCGGCGGTGCCTGCGGTGGCGGCTATCAAGAAGCTTTTGACACCATGATTGCGCGTGGCACGTTGCCCGTTGTTGCGGCGGGAAACAGCAGTACCAACGTGTCCAGTAGCGCGCCGGCCAATTGCCGGGGCGCGCTTGCGGTCGCAGCCACCAGCATAACGGGCAACATCGCCGGTTTCAGCAATTATGGTGCGGGCGTCATGATCGCAGCACCCGGCGTTGACATTCTCTCGGTCGGTGGCATCACGTCGGGCGCATGCACAAAGAGTGGCACCTCGATGGCCGCGCCGCACGTCACGGCAGCCGCGGCGCTTGTGCAGGCAGCCAAGCCTTCGATGACGGTCAATCAAACCCGCCTCGCCATTCGAGCGGGTGCGCGCGCATTCCCGAGCGGCAGCAATTGCAACACGCAAATTTGCGGTGCCGGCCTGCTTGACGCTCGAGGCGCGCTGGACGCTGCGGTCAGCAGCGTCGTCCGCGTTGGCTGGAACGACCAATCCGCATCACTGCGTGAGAACGATGGCAACGTCAGCTTCGCCGTCAGTCGTATCGGCGACGCCTCTCTCGCCGCCAGCGTAACCGTAGCAACCATCAACGGTACGGCGTTGCTGGGTGTGGACTTTTCCGCTGCGACGCCTTCTACCTTGACGTGGGCAGCTAACGATGCTGCCGACAGGGTAGTCACTGTGCCCATCCTGTACCGCACGGGAGAGCAGGGCACGCGCAATTTCTCGGTGCAACTGAGCAGCGGCTCACCTTCCGTGCAAGTGGTGTCACCTGCCACGACGCCAGTGCGCATCACCGAAGTGGACTGTGCCAGCGTGACACCGATTGCGATGGGCGAGACCAAAACGGGCATGCTGGATGTGTCGCAACCTGCCAACTATTGCCACGGCGGCGTGCGCGGGCCAGAGTTCAACACGGTTCGTTACAGCTTTTCGGCCGCGGCGGGCGACGTGGTGTCGATTGACGTGAAGAGCACCACCGCATTGCCGCAGGTGCTTGATCCGTATGTCTATTTGCTTGACGCGGACCGGCGCGTGCTGGTCGAGAACGACGACATCGTGTCGGGCCAGATTCGTGACTCGCGCATTGAGCAGTATTTGTTGACCACTACTGGCACACACTACATTGACGTGACCACATGGGGCTCAAATGCCGATGCGACCGGGAGCTACAGCGTGCGGCTGTATGGCTGTGGCCCTTACGTGCAAGGCACCACCTGCAATGTGGACGTGGACGGTGATGGTATTTTTGACTCGAAGGATGCACAGATGATGACGCGTCGATTAGCGGGTTTGAGCGGCTCTGCGATCACTGGCGGCTTCACGTTGCGTGCTTGCGCGACGCGAACTACGGGTGCAAACGTTGCGACTTTTGTGGATGGTCAGAGTTCTACAGCCAGTCTGCCGAAGCCGTTTGATATTGATGGCGATGGCGTCGTGTCGGCCACGACGGACGGATTGATGTTGTTGCGTGTTGCGCTCGGGATCACGGGAGACGCAGTGGTTGCGAATGCCATAGCGCCTGGCGCTCCGCGAAATACGTGGGCGTTGGTGAGGCCCTATCTTGTGCAGCAGTGTGGGTTGGTATTGGCACCCTGACCGCTCGCCCGTTTTAATGTCCCCTCTCCTCTCGCGGGAAAGGGCAAGGATGAGGGGGCACGGGGTAATTCACCACAACGGCGCCCCTCATCCCAACCTTCTCCCGGGAGGGGAGAAGGGGCCAAGCCGGAGCGAAGCTACTTTGACCGCGCCGCCCGCCGTGTCCGCCCTTGCCATCGATACCCCTGATCGGTCGCCCGCTGATGTCGCGCCTGCTTCGGGTCGGCAATCAGCCCTCGATAACGCTCCAAGCGGTCTCCGTGTTGAAGCACCGTATCGAGCGGCACGAGCTTGCCCCACAGTCCAACGTCAGCGTCGTCCAAGGCCAGCGCTGCTGCAACCAGCGCGTCGCTGATCGTGGCTCCGTCGGGCAAATTTAAGTCGCACCGAGTCACGCGATCTGCCCACGCCTCAACTAACAAAACTGTAATCACGATTCAGAGTGGAGCGCATCAGCGCGCTTCACAAATGAATCGACAAACGTCGCCGCGATGCGGTCGAACACCGGCGAAATCACCACACCGATGATGCCGTCAAAGGCGTAGTTCAACTCAAACTCCACCTTGCAACCCAAGTCGCCCAACTGGGTGAATCGCCACTGCCCCGACAATCGCGAAAACGGGCCGCTGACCAGCGCCAGATCAATGCGCTCATTGGCCAGCAGCGTGTTTCGCGTGGTGAAGGTTTGCCGCACGCCGAGGTAGGCGATGTCGACCGCCGCCTGCATCTGGGTGTCGGTCTGCTCGATGACGCGCGCGCCGCCACACCAAGGCAAAAACTGCGGGTAAGACGGCACGTCATTGACCAGCGCGTACATGGTCACAGCGGAATGCGGGACAAGAATGGAGCGAACGACGTGCTTCATCGTGCGCGGCCAAGGCATTGCAAGCGGACTTGCAAGCAGGCGGGCGACCCTAAAATCATGGCTATGAGCATTGTCGACAATAAAAAAGCATTCTTCGATTATTTCATTGAAGATCGCTACGAGGCCGGACTTGAACTGCAAGGCTGGGAAGTCAAGGCCATCCGCGCGGGCCGCGCGCACGTCAAGGAGGCGTACGTCCGCGTGATCCGCCAGCAGGTATACCTAGTCGGCGCAACCATCAGCCCGCTAGGCAGCGCGTCCACCCACATCACGCCCGATTCCACCCGCCTGCGCCGCTGCCTGCTACACCGCGAGCAGATCGACAAGTTGATCGGCAAAGTAAAAGAGCGCGGTTACACGCTAGTGCCGATCAACCTGCATTTTTCAAAAGGTTTGGTGAAACTGGAGATTGGCCTCGCCAAAGGCAAAAAGGATCACGACAAACGCGCAACGATCAAGGAGCGCGAGGGCCAGCGGGACGCGCAGAATGCGATGAAGAAGGCATCAAGGGATGGCGGACGGGAGTAGGTAAATTTGACAAAACGTACGTAAAAACGTACGCTACTCATATGATCGAACGCCACACCACCGTCCTGACCGCCAGTGAAGCTCGCGCGAACCTTTACCGCTTGATCGACCAAACGGCGGAATCGCACGAGCCCATCTCAATTTCTGGCAAGCGTGCGAATGCTGTGTTGATCGCAGAGTCCGACTGGAACGCGATGCAGGAAACGCTTTATTTGCTTTCCGTTCCCGGCATGCGTGAGTCAATCAAGGAAGGTATGGCGCAATCGCCTGAAACACTCGGGAAAGAATTGGACTGGTGAGCTGGCAGCTCGTGTTCACTAAGCACGCACAAAAGGACGCGAAGAAACTGGCCGCGAGCGGTCTCAAAGTGAGTGCTCAGACTTTGCTCGGCGTGTTGTCAACAAATCCATTTCAGAACCCGCCGCCGTACGAAAAGCTCGTCGGAGATTTGAGCGGCGCATATTCGCGGCGGATCAATATTCAGCATCGGCTGGTTTACGAAGTGCTTGACGCTGAGAAGGTCGTGAAAGTGCTTCGAATGTGGTCCCACTATGAATGACGCGGTGCTTTTCTGGTGCCGTTCGCTGAGACCGACGCCGAAGTATTCTTGAAGACGATCATTCCAAGTCGCAAGGCGACCAGACAATTCAAAGCTGATTTCAATGAAGAAACTTGATGCCGAAGAGAGCGTAATTCTCGCCGCGTTTGATGCGGGCACGTTGAAATCCGTCGCCAATGCGAAGGCGGAGATCAAGCGTCACCATGAAGCCGCTGTGGCTACTTTCGCCAAAGACAGCGCAGACTTCCTGCGGCTCCGTGGCGGAGGTAAACGTTGGTGTAGCCCGACTAGCTGAGCAACTGTTTTAGCAGTTGTACGTTGGCCGCCTGATCGTCAACAATCAGCACGCTGGCTGTGAGAATGTCGGATTCAGTAACCATTATGTGTTCTCCTCATGTGGTGCGAGGCCCGCCGCCGCCTGCGAAAACTTGAGCGTCTCGTCCAGTGTCTCCATAAACTCGTTGATCTTGATCGGTTTGGTCAAGTAGCGGAAGAATCCTGCGTCCAAGCCTTTCTCGATGTCGCGGGGCATCGCGTTGGCGCTCAGGGCTATCACCGGGATATGCGCGGTGGTCGGGTCGTCAGCCAGCATTCGCATCGCATTGATGCCACTCATACCCGGTAGATTGATGTCCATCAGGATGACATCGGGTCGATATGCACGCGCGATATCGACACCGTTCTTGCCGTCCCGCGCGCTCAGCAAGCGGATATCGGGCCGACGCGAGATCAGGTCTTCAACCAGCATCAGATTGGCGGGGTTGTCCTCGACATAAAGTAGGGTGCGCAACTCCGCGTCGGCAGCAACATGCAGGTGACTGACCATCAAGGGCTCGACTGAAACGAAAGTCGGTATTCGTTCACTGGTCAGGTTCATCTCGATCAAGAAAATACTGCCCCTGCCGACAGTGCTTTCGACGCTGATGACCCCGCCCATCAGCTCGACCAACCGTTTGGTCATCACCAGGCCGATGCCGGTGCCTTCCTCGGTGGTTGCCTCTTGTCCGAGGCGATTGAACGGCTGGAACAATTGCGCGATCTTTTCCGGCGTCAGCCCATCGCCGGTGTCTTCGACGCCAATGCGCACACGTCCGGACGTACTCTCGATGCAGCTCACTGTAACGGCCCCACTCGGCCTGTTGTACTTGATTGCATTGGACAAAAGATTGATCATGATTTGTTTGACCCGAGTGCGGTCAGCTTTCACAAAATACTCCGTTTCGAGATCGGTAAAGCTCACCGTAATGCCGCGTTTGTTCGCTTGCGGTTCGATCATCGCCTCGCATTCACGCATGACTTCGGCCAGCGAAGTGAGTTCGGGTGATAGCGACAATTTGCCGGACTCAATGAGTGCCAGATCAAGGATTTCGTTGATGAGTTCCAGCAGGTACCACCCCGCCTGCAGAATTTGATCGACACTGCGTTTCTGCGCAGGGGTCAGTGCAGGCGAGCCGGATTCTATGAGCTGGGCAAAACCAAGAATCGCGCTGAGCGGCGTGCGCAACTCATGGCTCATGCTGGACAGAAAGTCTGATTTCGCGAGATTGGCTTTTTCCGCAGCCGACATCGCGTTCTTCAGTTCGACGTTATTTTCCTGCAGCGCCTGATCGAGGAGTTTGCGCTCGGTGATGTCGCGCGCAGCGGCGAACACTCCCTGAAGGGTCCTTGCGCGATCATAGAAGGTGGTTGCGTTGTACGACACCACGGTTTCCTTGCCGTCCCTGGCGCGGGCCGTGAGCTCGTAGTTGGTGACCCGGTTTTCGTTCAACACCCGCTTGATGCCTGCTTCGGCGCGTTCCGGGTCGGTGAAGTAGTCCTTGAACGGCGCACCTATCAGTTCGTCGCGGGTGCAGCCGGTGAGGGCTTCCATCTGCTTGTTGACGTCCGAAATGATGCCCGACGGGTCGGTGGTCATCAGGGCGTCGATGTTGGATTCGATCAGCGAGCGTGTATAGAACTGCTGATCGCGCAGCCGCTGATCGAGCTTCTTTTGCTCTGCTTCGACCTGCTTGCGGGCGGTATTATCGGTACCGATCAGCAAGTAACCGATGATCATGTCCTGCGCATCACGCAACGCGGTGACCGACACGATGGCCGGGAAACGGGTGTCATCTTTTCGGATGTAGGTCAGCTCATAGATGTCCTCTATCCCGCGTGAGGCCTTGAACACAAGGGCTTCGAAGCCTGGCGTGATTTTGGTGCCGAGCTCGACGCTCAGCGCCGTGGCGCGAGCGATCAGTTCCTGCGGATCGGAAATGTCGGCCGGCGTAATCTTGTTCATCACGTCCGCTGCCGCATAGCCCAGCATGCGCTCGGCGCCGACGTTAAAGATCTGGATCACGCCGTTGGCGTCGGTGGCAATGCTGGAGAAGTTGGCGCTGTTAAAAATCGCGTTCTGCAAGGCTCCTGCCTTGAGCAGCGCGTCTTCGGCCTGTTTTCGCGCAGTGTTGTCAGTGCCGATCAGCAGATAGCCGATGATCGTGTCCTGTGCGTCACGCAACGCGGTGACCGACACGACGGCCGGAAAGCGGGTGCCATCTTTTCGGATGTAAGTCAGCTCATAGATGTCCTCTATCCCGCGTGAGGCCTTGAACACCAATGCCTCGAATCCGGGCGTTATAGAGGTTCCGAGCTCCAGGCTTAACGCCTTGGCACGGGAGATGACTTCCTGCGAATCGGAAATGTCGGCCGGCGTGATCTTGTTCATCACGTCCGCTGCCGCATAGCCCAGCATGCGCTCGGCGCCGACGTTAAAGATCTGGATAACGCCCTTGGCGTCGGTGGCAATGCTGGAGAAGTTGGCGCTGTTGAAAATCGAGTTCTGCAAGGCTCCGGTTTTAAGCAACACTGCCTGCCGTTGCACCTCGGCGATGCCGTCCACCTTGCCAGCCTCATCGGCAAGGGTGGAACTGTTGACTATTTCTGGCATGAGGATCGTCGATAAAGAGATTGAGTCGGGCATCAAGAAAACGAAGGCACGCTAACGATTACAGCGAGACTGTCAGCGTTGAAACACATAGGTCAATGGATGTGTCCCGGACATCCTTGTTCGGGGGATTCATATGAGAAACAGGAGATGGATTGAACGTGCGTGGATGCCCACGTCGGCAGCACATGGAGCGCGTCGTGCTTTAAAACGCAAACTCGCTCTCACGAACCACGCTCGCGCCATAGTATACGGAAATGATCCTGCGCTGTCTGTACGGCAACGCACATAGCGTGGAAATCGCTACGGACGGTCATATCAACATTCGAATCTCATCGAAGGATTTGCGGGCGTTGCAGAAGAAAGCGCTGGGCGAAGGTTTGCCTCACCAAACGTTGATTGCGAGTGTGCTTCACCAAGTACATCGAGGGACGGTGGCAGGAGGCGAGGTAGCGAGGTCGGAACGCGTGCGGTTCCGACAAAAGCGAACAAGTTCCCTCAAGCGCTGTACGCATTGACAGTAAACGCCACGGCAAGCGATAATGCCCGATGCGCGTTACCTTTCCCAATTCCCCTTATTCCCTTGAACAGTTGTTCGAACCTGCAGGTGATCAGCCGACGGCTATTGCCACGTTGGTGGACGGCATTGATTCGGGGTTGCAGTTTCAAACGCTGCTGGGCGTGACCGGCTCCGGCAAGACGTTCACGATGGCGAACGTCATCGCGCGGACGGGGCGTCCGGCCATCGTGATGGCACCAAACAAGACTCTGGCAGCACAGCTTTACAGCGAGTTTCGCGAGTTTTTTCCGGACAACGCGGTGGAGTATTTCGTCTCGTATTACGACTACTACCAGCCCGAGGCGTACGTGCCCTCGCGCGATCTGTTCATCGAGAAGGACAGCGCCATTAACGAGCACATCGAGCAGATGCGGCTGTCGGCGACCAAGAGCATCATGGAGCGGCAGGATTGCATCATCGTGGCGTCGGTTTCGTGCATTTATGGCATCGGCGATCCGGTCGATTACCATTCGATGATTTTGCACCTGCGCGAGGGCGACAAGCTGGATCAGCGCGCTGCAATTCGTCGCTTGACGGAGATGCAGTACGACCGCAACGATATGGATTTTTCGCGTGGGCGGTTTCGCGTGCGTGGCGAAGTGCTGGATATTTTTCCGGCCGAGCATGCTGAGACCGCGGTGCGCGTGACGTTCTTTGATGACGAGATTGAAGTGCTGCAATTGTTCGATCCGTTGACCGGCCACATCAGGCAAAAAATTGGCCGCTTCACGGTGTTCCCCGGTTCGCATTACGCGAGCCCGCGCTCGAACGTGCTGCGCGCGGTGGATCTCATCAAGGCCGAACTACACGAGCGCAAAAATCAGTTCGTCAGCGAGATGAAGCTGCTGGAGGCGCAGAGGATCGAGCAGCGCACGCGTTTCGATCTGGAGATGATGAGCGAAATTGGTTTTTGCAAAGGCATCGAGAACTATTCGCGGCACATGAGCGGACGCCAGCCCGGCGAGCCGCCACCTACGCTAATTGATTACATGCCGCGAAATTCACTGATGTTTATCGACGAGTCGCACGTGACCGTGAGCCAGGTCGGCGGCATGTATCACGGGGATCGTTCACGCAAAGAAAATCTGGTGAATTACGGCTTCCGTTTGCCGTCAGCGCTTGACAACCGACCGCTCAAATTTGAAGAGTTCGAGAAGCTCATGCCGCAGACTATTTTTGTGTCGGCAACGCCGCAAAAATACGAGCAGGAGCATGCCGATCAGGTGGCCGAACAACTGGTGCGTCCGACCGGTCTCGTCGATCCGGTTTTGTTCGTGCGCCCTATTGCTACTCAGGTCGATGACCTGCTGGCAGAGGCGAATTTGCGTGCGGCCAAAGGCGAGCGTGTGATCGTGACTACGCTGACCAAACGCATGGCCGAGGACCTGACCGATTACCTGAACGAGAACGGCCTCAAGGCGCGCTACTTGCACTCGGACATTGATACGGTCGAGCGCGTAGAAATCATTCGCGACCTGCGACTCGGCGAGTTTGACGTGCTGGTCGGCATCAACTTGTTGCGTGAAGGGCTGGACATTCCCGAGGTGTCGCTGGTGGCGATTCTTGATGCCGACAAAGAAGGTTTTTTGCGTGCTGAGCGTTCGCTGATTCAAACCATCGGCCGCGCCGCGCGACACATCAACGGCACGGCGATTTTGTATGGCGACAAGATCACCGATTCGATGCGCAAAGCCATTGACGAAACCGAGCGCCGCCGCAATCGGCAGATTGCGCACAACCTTGAGCACGGGATCACGCCCATGGGGGTGCAAAAAGCGATCAAAGACATGATCGACGGCGTCTACGATCCCGACGAAGAAAAACGCGTGATGAAGGATGCCAAAGCCAAGGCCGAATTCGGGGCAATGGATGAAAAGTCCCGCGAGAAAACGCTCAAATCACTCGAAAAAGCAATGCTAGACGCAGCGCGCAATCTGGAATTCGAGAAGGCCGCCGAGATGCGCGATCAGCTCACCAAACTCAAGGAAGAAATGTTTGGCGTGGGGCATGCGGGAGCGGGGTAGCGCAGTAGGTCGGAAAAGCGAAGCTCCTTCCGGCCATCGGCCTCATGCTCGTGCGCAACCCGATCAATCGTAGTTACGGTTGCGCGGTGAATAGCGCAGGCTGAGTACGAAGCAGCACCGCGTCTGCATAGTTTTGCTGGGAAGAACCTTGCCTAGACGCGGATTGCTACAGCGTTAATCCGATGACGGCAAACTCAAGGCAACACCAATCCGCAGTTTGTCACCATCCAAGTCCGCAAATCCGCGCCCGATTGCCGCGAGGAACTGTTGAACGTCAAGCCCTGCGTTAGCGTCGCGTCACGAAAACCGAGCAGTGCACGCATGATGATCAGCGCGTCTTTGCTGTTGGCTGCGCCGTCGCCGTCAACGTCCACCGCGAGCCCTTCGCGCATGGCTTCGACCGCTGCTTGAATCGTTGCCGCAGTGACGACGCTGGTTGGGTTCTTTGCATTGGCGGTCAGATCGACGTTGGGCGCTGTATTGGCCAGATAACGCGCTAGTAGCAACGCGTCGGTGTGCGGACGCACCACGCCGTCGCCGTCGAGATCTAGGTTACACGGCGGCTGCCGGTTGCAGCGCTACGTGTAAATCGGTGACAGCGGGTGGCACGCCAACTAACGCGCTGATTTTTGGCGCGTAGCCGGGTGCGCTGACCTTCACGTACCAGCAGCCCGTGACCACGTCCCAGCCGTAACGACCGTCGCTGCCAGTGACTTGCGGGTTCACGTTCGGCGAGATTTGTGGTGGTGAGAAACCGGGCATTTCGAAGCTGCCGGTGTCCGCCGTGCTGCCCGTCCACACGCCGCCAATGCCGCCGGGCCGGGTGTCGATGGTGCGGCATTGCCGGGTTTGCGCTTGGGGGCCGATGACGTCGGGCAGGCCGGGCAATAGCCGCATCAGTGTGACAGTCGCACCGATGATCGGCTGCGAGGTGACGGCGTCGGTAATGATGCCGCTCGGGTCGTAAAGTTGTGGCGTGCCGAGCGGTTCTCCGGGGCCAACGCAGCCGACGGGATACAGGCCGTTTCCGTCCCCATTGAACGCGATACACGGGCGATGTGCATCCCAGTCCGGGTAGAGTTTGACCGGCACGCCGGGCAGCACGCCCGAGCCCGGAATCTGGCCCTTCCAGAAGCCGTAGTCGGTGCCTGCCTTTTGCCGGTCAACGCGCTTCATGCTGTCGCTTGGCGCGGCAGCGTTCTGGTTGGGATCGAGCGCGAGTTGCCGCACGTTGATGTAGCGACCGTTGAATTCCTGCCCCAGAAACACAGTGCGCAAATTGCCGCAGGGCTCGTACTCGGGCGGGCAGGTGATGCGTATGCGCAAGTTGATCGCGGTGGTCTGCTGCGTCCCGTTCGGGATCATGAAATGGTTGACGCCGTTCTGCACCTGTTGTCGCCCGCCAGTCATGCCCAGGGCGGTGCTGCTGATAGCACTGCTCGGCAGGATGTCCACGGGGGCTACGTTTTCAAGTGTTGTGGTCACAGCTGACGAGGCGACCGTGAATTTGCTAGGGTACGATCCGATCGCTGCCGTCCCGCTGACGACAGTGTTGAAGTGCAGCGTGCGCGTTTCGCCGGCTTGCATGGCCACCACCGGTGACAGGCTCCACGACAGCGTTTGCTGCCCGGTGGTGGGCTGGTTTGCGAAGATGGATGGGTTGATTGTGGTGATGCCGGCCGTGGTTCCGGGTTGCACGACGAACAGCGAGGCGATCTGCGCCTGCACGCTGCTGACGTTGACGGTGTTGGGCGTCATGTTGATTAGTCGCAGCGTGTAGCCATTGGTTTCGTTGCGCAGCGATTTCGGTGCGTCGGCTTTGGCCTGTACTGCGAACGCAGCGGCGGGTTCGCTGACAAACACTTGATTGCTGACGGCGAACGCGGCGAACGCGGGCGACATGTTGCCGCTGCCGCCACTAGTGCGCCCCATTGCGTTGCCGGCGCTGGTGATGACGTTGAAACGATCCCCTGACCGCGGCGTGTATCCGGGCGCGTGGTCGATGATGAGGCTGCCCGCGAGGCTGACGCTGCCGTTGGACGTGACGCCAGCGCGTTGCGTGACGTTCATGGTGCCGAAATGCGTGCCGGGGGTGGTGCCCGCGACGGTCACTTTGAGCAAACCTTTTGCGGTCTGCGTGTAGAAATTGCTCACATTCAAAGCGCCGTTCAGCTCGACGATGCCGCCGTCGTTTTCAATGCCGCCGATGATAGTGCCGCTGCCGCTGAGTTTGCCGCCGCGCAGATAGATTTGCTGGTTGTCCAGGCTGCAGCATTTGGGGTTGCCCGCTAGCGTGCCGCCGTTTAGCCGCGTCTCGCCTGCATACTGCTCGAAGCTGCCCCAGCGAAACAGCACGTTGCCGCTATTGGCTTCAATCAGTCCGTGGTTGAGCACACCGGGCACCCATTCGAACTGCACGGTGCCGGTGTGATTGAAGCGTAGCGTGCCGTAGTTGGTGAACGGTTTGCTGGCGCTCTGTCCGATGACCAGTCCGTTGTCGAGCCCTGCCACCGGTGAGGAGACCTGCACTGTGAAGCTGCCGTTGTTGGTCCACTCGGCGCTATTGCTGCCGAGGATTGGCTGGCTGCCTGACCAAGTCGCCGTGCCGTTGTTGATAAGCGGTGTGTAGAGCGCGTTGCTGGCAGTGGTGCCGTTGCTGATCGCGAGCGTGGCGGTGTTGGCGATGGTGATCGCGTGGTTGTTTCCCAACGAATTGAGGCTGCCACCGGCCCAGTTGAGCGCGGTGGTAACGGTAATCGGCGCGTCGATGCGCAAGTAGCCGTTGGTCAGATTGATCGTGCCGTAATTGCGCGCGCCGACGTTCATGAGCACCGCGCCGTTGCCGCCGGTCGGCTTGGTGCTGGTGAACGTGACGAGGCTGTCGGCGGTGAGCGCACGGTCGGTGAAGGTAAGAATCACGCTATCTGCAGGAGACATCGAAAGCGTGGGAAGGCGAGATCCGTTGATGGTGACGGTGGTTGTGGACAGGGCGTTGAAGCTCGCGAGACCAGACACGTTGAGCGCACCGGTGCCAGAAATAGTGCCGAAGCTGTTGAAGGTGAGGCTTTGCGCGGGAGCGGCGCTATTGACGGTGATCGTGCCGCTGTTTAGGTTGCTGATGGTGACGTCGTCCGTTGCGGTGGGGACCGCGGCGCAGGACCATTTGGCCGCGTCATGCCAACTGCCGCTGCCACCGAGCCAGCTGCAAGCGGCGGCGTGGGCAGGGGCTAGCGATAGGGATAGCGCTGCGGTGAGGAAGAGGCGGAAAGCGGAGCAGGTGGGCACGGAGCGCCTTTCGCATGAAGTCTGTGGAGCTTAAGACCTCTCAGACGGAAACGCGGCAAAAATACTAACACTCGGCGTGATTAGTTACGTGCTTCAGATCGCCGTCATGGTCGCCTTCGCGGGATTGACAACATGTATCGACGAAATAGTGCTACAGCTTCTGAGCGAAAGGCCCAATTTACTTGGGCTTATGGTGTTAAATGCTGCGTTTAAGTACGAACTGTCGGCGAGCGCGGTCGAGCGAAGTGTATTTCGTAAGGCGTGAGTCCGTTCAAGATTTTTCGGGGACGTCGGTTG
>ENA-OBLH01000040-OBLH01000040.1-metagenomes-genome-assembly--contig:-NODE-40-length-45064-cov-3.62196_pt1 | contig 45064 bp, 35 predicted proteins | sample MGYA00153382_OBLH01 | MGnify analysis MGYA00153382
GGTCATGTTCCTGGCGATCGTACCTAATGCTATTAATTTGGGCATCTAATTCTCGGATTTGTAACTGCAAAGGATGATCTACAGGATTATCTAGATTATCCGTTGTCCAGTGATGCAAAGTAGTTTTTAATTGCTGACTTTTTTCTAATAAATGGGGTTTTCTAGCAGCAATTTTGGTTTGTTTTTTTCCTGCTTCTTCAAGTCGGAAGTAGCGATTTTCTGCCGATCGAGCCTTATCAACTTCCCCCCGCAAAAGAGCATGAGTTTGTTCATCATAATTGAGATTATTAATATGAATATTAATCTGGACTAATTCCTGTTGTAGGTCTAAGGCATAATTATTGGTAGTTAAAGCTAATTCTACTTCAGTAATAGTTTTAGTTGCTTGTTGGAGTTGGCTGTAGGATTCATCGATCGCTTCCAGTTGTGCCTCCAGTTGCCCTTGTTTCCCCAGAAGTTGTTCATAGTTTTGGAGTTCTTGCTGAAGGATTTTTCCTTCCTGTTGCAGGTTTTGTAATTCTCTCTGGGCAATAGTTTCCTGTTCTTGCAAATGCCAGAGTTGTTCTTGAACTTGAGTTTCTTCTTGGCGAGTTTTAGTAATTACTCGTTGATGGTCATGTTCATTCAGTTCACTTTCACACAAAGGACATACTGCTGCATGATCAATTAAAGTGACAATTTTAACTACCAATTCTTGCTGCCTTCTGGTGTAGCTTTTACTTTCCTGTTGATAGCCAACTAGAGCATCTTTTTGTTTCTGAATTTTTTCTTGGACTCGCTGTTGATAAACTCTCTTTTTATCTAGGCTCTGAATCTGATTACTTAACTCTAAAAACTGCTCTCGCAGCGCATCAGCCCCAGCATATTTTTGTTGAAGTTTGGATTGGCTAGATTGTAATTGTTGGAGTTCTGCTTGTAGTTTAGCTGTCCCCAGTCCAATAGCTTTTTCTAGCTCTAGTTTTCTTTGGACTAGGGGTGATACACTAAATTTTAGTTCATCAAATTCCTTTAGTTGCTGTCGTAGTTGGCGCAATTTTTCCATTGCTTCCAGAACAGCAGGTTTAGTTTGTAATACTTCCTGAATCTCGACTTCTTCTGTTCCTAAGAGGTCTAATTCATGGCGAGTCTGCCCGATTTGTAATTTCAAATCATTAATTTGATGTTGCCATTGTTGCTGTAGCTGATCCCTTTGACGTTGAGCATCTTGGAAGCTATGGAATTTTTGCTCTAGGTTTTCTTGGTTAGTTTGGAGTTGGAGAAATTCTTGATATTTGGTAGTGATTTCTGGTGCTTGATCTAATAAACTTTGGAGTTGAGATTGTTTGGCTAGGGCGTGATTAATTTCTTGTTGGTAGCGATCGCATTCCTGCTGGAGACTCTGGTATTGCTGCTGGCGGACTTCTAGATTTTGTTGCCAGCCCGATCGGAGATTTTGCTGTTCTTTGAAGATGAGTAATTGCCCCTCATCTTGTTTTTGAATTGCTTGTAATTGGGTAATCACTGCCTCTACTCTGGTTAGTTCCAAAGTAAAAGTTTCCCGCTGTTGCAGAGTCAAAGCCAAGGATTCTAGACTTTGTTCTAGATGTTTTACCTGCCCTTGAAATTGCTTACCCTCAGTCTTGGCTTGCTCGGCTAATTCTTCATACTGGTCTAGCTTGAGGAGACTGGCTAGGACTTGTTTGCGATCGGCTGGTTTCCGCAACATAAAAGCATCAGCTTGTCCTTGGCGCAGATAAGCTGAATTAATAAAAGTATCGTAATCTAGTTTCAGGTAGCTAGTAATAATATCTTGGGTGGCCTTCAAGCCTTTGCCCGTGAGGGAAATAAATCCCTGGGTAGTCTCTAGCTGAAACTCCAGACTTCCCCCTTGCCCCCGACTCCGCCCCCGAATTACTTTATAGGTTTGCTGATTGCTACTAAAGATAAAATCCACCCGCACATCCACCATCCCAGAATGGATCACTTCATCTTCTAATCCCGCCCGACTTTTACCCCACACTGCCCAAGTAATTGCCTCCAAAAGAGAAGATTTTCCGGCTCCATTGGCGCCACAAATACACGCAGTGTGTAAGCCCCGAAAGTCTAAGGTGGCATCTTGATAACTAAAGAAATTTTTGAGTTTGAGGTGTAGTGGAATCATTGCAAAAATTTGGAGCAGGGCAGATTATTTGGAATTATTTCTAACTTGCTTTAAGTTAGGTGCTGGCATCAGGCTTGGGTAGCACGATCGCTCTATATTTATAAATAACAGTACAAACGCTCTAACAACCGATTTTTTAACCAGAAACCAGAAATTGTTACAAATCTTTTTAATATAATGTCTTAATGTAACGTCAGTTCGGGATAAGGGTAGATAGGTTTGAAAGAAATATCTAAGACTGCGGTATATTAGACTTATCAATTCTTTGTGGTTTACTATGCTATCCCTAGGGTGGCAGCAACAAGTGGGGATTGATTTATAGCAATCCTGAAGGATTTCACCTGCCGAAGGTGGGTAAAACATTTACTAGAAGCAATTTGATCTAGCAAATGATCTGGGATTGCTATAGGTACAGGACTTACTCAGACACCCTACCAATGGTGGTTAACAGCAGAATTTGCGTAAGTTCTAAGGTAAATAAAAAACACTAATTTAAGGAGTTATAACGTGGTTGAACCTCTACTATCCGGTATTGTTTTAGGCTTAATTTTTGTCACCCTAGGTGGTTTGTTCTTTGCAGCTTATACCCAATATAAGCGGGGCAACACCCTAGGCTTGTAATCTTAGCCTTGCTATAGCGCAATCCATCCTTGTTTCCCTACTCTGGCTTTGAGTTGCCGAGACAAGGACGGGGGCAACGAAGGCACTAATAACTAAGGCTATAGTTACAATCTCTGCTGTCAAGAGTAAATAATTATACTGTTGAGAATTTTTGATTTTAGATTTCTTGGACATAGGTAAAAGTAGATAAGGGTAAGTTACGATCGGGAATCAAACCGAGAACCAATAGCACGAATTTTCCTGAACCATTCACCCCAACTATCCCCCGGACGATTATAGAAACTAGCCATAGAGAGGATTAGGGGAACTCCACCAACTTTAATAATAATTGATAGGTGGAGGGTAATGCTTAGGGTCATTGTTGCCCAAGCTAAAAGGTGAGCAGAGTACCAAAAATGAAAAAGTTCTCCTAAGGGTAGCCACGATTCTTGCATCATCCTGCCAGAGAGGAGGGCAAACCCGGCGGCAACTAAAATCAGGGTATTTATGATCCGGTGCAGGGTATACCACCACACTGGTTTGCCGATATGGGATAACTTATTTAAGGAATCTGCTTGAACTAGGCGTTTTTGTCCAGCATGGAAACTGTAGAGAGCAAACACTGGAAATACAAACATTAGAGTCAAGCCAAAAGTGCCGTGGATATCAATAATGTTATTTAGCATGGGTAGAGGTAGCCGACCAAACCTACCATCGAAGCGATTGTATACTAGGAACCCAGTGATAATTGCTAGTAATATAATTAAACCATTAATGCTATGAAATAATCGGAAAGCGAGGGGATGGTATGGATGCGATCGAGCCATAATTCTTCATTTATATTTTGCTTATATTACTGTAGCTCCCAAGAGGATGTTTTAAAAGTTTAGGTTGGTTGAAACCGCACCTACAAGAACAAAGTCCACCTACTTAGACTAACCGAAATTCAAGGATTTTATTAACCTGCGAAGGCAGATTTTGCTCCTGTAGCTGCGACTTTAGTCGCCAAGTCTTGATAGATACCGACTTTTCAGACATCCTCTAAACTAAATCTACTATAACACCATAGAAATCCTCAGTGGTTTCACCCCCAGAAGGCTGGTAAAACCCTCTGCTAGAGGCAAGGTAACTTGGCAACTGCTAACAAACTATCTAGGACTGCTATAGTAATCCTAATTGATTTGCGAACTGTAAATGATTCAGAATGGCGCACCCGAAGGGTGCGCCATTCTAAACTCAAATAGGACTGCTATATATACTTATCAAGGGAATAATCACCAGTTCTAAGTAATAGTGCTTACCATAGATATCAATCCCCATTAATGGGAGTTTTATGAGAAAATTATTAAGAATAAAATATTAAATATTAGTTGTTTCTTGAATCTTAAATAAAAACATAATTATACTCAAAAGCACTGAATATTAGACTAAGCTAGCTTTATAGTTATAAAACTAGGATAGAGTCCAAAAATTAATTAGATGTTGATTAATTAGGGCGTTAACTATTAAGAAATAACCACTAAGACTGCTTTTTAGGAGAATTGAATTATGATTAATTTATTAGTTAATATTCTAGTATTTGTTATGGAGAAACTTTACGGAGAAAAACCCTATCCTCGATTCTACGTATTAGAAACTGTTGCCAGAGTCCCCTACTTTGCTTACACTTCAGTACTGCATTTGTACGAAACTTTGGGCTTGTGGCGCAAAAGTGACTGGATGAAAGTCCACTTTGCTGAGTCTTGGAATGAGCTACATCATCTGTTGATTATGGAGAGTTTGGGTGGAGATAGTAACTGGTTTGATCGCCTCCTTGCCCGGACTAGCGCCCTAATTTACTACTGGATTCTGGTGGTTATTTATCTATTTAATCCCCGTGCTGCCTATCATTTTATGCAACTAGTAGAGCAACACGCCTACCACAGCTACAACAACTTTTTGATAGCCCATACCGATGAACTAAAAGCCCAACCCGCTCCAGCGATCGCTGTCAATTATTATCGGGATGGAGATTTATATATGTTTGATGAATTTCAAACTGCTCAACATTCTGGGGTACGTCGTCCGCCCGTAGATAATCTGTATGATGTCTTTGTAGCAATTCGAGATGATGAGAAAGAGCATGTGAAAACGATGGTTGCTTGCCAAAACCCCAATGCCTACGAAACTTTCCAGAGTCCCCACAGCCCAGAGACAAAGAAATTGCCAGATTCGGAGCTACGGGAAATCGAAGTTGCTACCCAGTTGGCGATCGATGGCATGAAGGAAGCCAAGCAAACCGTCCTCAAATAGGCTAGTGACTGCTATCGATGGCTATTTAGTCCGATATTTTGGTAGTCCTGAAAAGGTAAAAATTTCTAAGTAAGGATGTCTCCTGCCGCCTAGGGGAAATCCTTACTTATTTGGTACTACCCAACACTTTTAGGGTATGAGAAATCTTGTCAGCAATTCCTGCAACCCATTGCTCATCTTGTTTAGTGTAGCTGCGGGGGGCATTTGCCCCCAAAATTAAGACTCCCTGGGAGCCGATCGGTTGACAGATCACCCCTTGGGTATTGGGAGGTAAATAATCAAATTCAATCTTGCCGGGATAGATATTTAGGTTAACTAGATACACCGGTTTTTGTTTATCTAAAACTCGCTGCAAAATCACTCCGGGTTTGACCTTGGGGTTAGCGCTTAAAATTCCTCGTCGTAGTAATACTTGATCGCCATAGAAAACTACTAAAGATTTAGTAACAGTATTAGTTAATAACAAATGAGAAGCCCAGGCTAGTTCTACTTTAACTACTTCTGGTAAGTCTGCGGCTAGATCAAAACCTTCTGTCCCAACTAATTCTACAGATTCCGGCGATCGAGCTTGAACTTGCTGCCACAATAAGCCAGATAAAATTAGCACAGCCGCTAGAATTACCCCCAAAACATCCGATCGAGATTGACTGTTAGTTAATTCCGATGTCAATAACCGATTAATAAGTAATAAAGTCCCCCCCAAGCCCCCAACCACAAGGGGTAGCGATCGTAGGAGATAATTTTGATTCTTTTGACCCTTTTGATCCTTTTGATTCATTACAACAATTTTCCATAGGGATTTTTAATCTTCTCAAGGGTCAAATTCCCCGCCCCTTGGGGCGTTAGCATTGATAAAAAACTTGAGTTTGATACCCCGCCGCTTGCGGCGGGGTAATTCATCAGAGATTTCTATAAATCTTCAAGTCCCTCTTTCTAAGGGGGATTTAGCTAGTTTCTACTGATAAATAGACTCATCGGGCATAGTTGCCCCCTGAAAATTAGTACCCACCAAATTGGCTGTGCTTAACTCGGCTCTGGCTAGGTTGGCATTAGTTAAGTTGGCATTCATTAAGTTCGTTCTGGCAAGATAGGCATCAATCAACATAGCTCCCGTCAGGTCTGCTTCCCGGAGAGTTGCTCGGCTCAAGTCTGCTCGGTTCAGCACCACCCCCACCAAGATCGCCCCAGTCATGTTTGCCTTATTTAGCTTGGCATCAGGCATTATTGCCCCCGATAGGTCTGCACCCCGGAGATTAACTTCCAAAAGTTTCGATCGCTCTAATTTGACATTTTTCAGTTTTGCCCCTTGGAGATTTGCCCCATTCAAGTTGGTATCAGTCAAGAAAGCATTAGTTAAATCTGTCCCACTCAAATCTGCTCCACTTAAATCGGCATCTCGAAACATCACATCTCGGAGGTTTGCCCCACTCAGATTTACCTTAGAAAGGTCTGCCCCCGTGAGGTTTGCCCCTTGCAGATCTACCTTATGAAGATTTGCCCCCCGTAAGTTAGCACAATAAATTCGCTTTTCTTCCCGCAGGTTTGCGCCCCGTAGACAAGCCCCCGTGAGGTTTGCGCCGCTCAAGTCTGCCCCCCGTAGGTCAGCATCCACCAAATTAGCATCAAATAAATCCGCCAAAGTCAAGTCTGCTCCCCGCAGGTCTGCCCCTTGGAGCATTACCCCGTGGAGGTCTGCATCATGAAGGTTGGAACTCTCCAATTTAGCTTGATTGAGGTTTGCTCCGCAGAGCTTACTAGAGGTCAAATTTGCGTGCCCCAAATCTGCCCGACTCAGGTAAGTAAAAGTTAGATTAGTGTTATGCATATCTGCCCTGGATAGGACAATCCCGATCAAATCTGCCCCCACAAGGTTCAAGCCACTTAGATTTACCCCACTAAACTTTGTCTGCCCTGCTTCGTAGCGTTTGATAAGTTCCTTGGCATCCATGATCTAACTACCTATTATTTAGCCCCTCAACGAGAGCTTCCCCATATCTTGCCCGTGCTTTATACGATAATAGCAGGTGATCACAGGCTTTGATATTCTCGCCGACCTAAATCCACGGCAATTTCTTGACAGTAAACAAAAAGTGCCACTCCTATTCAAGGCAGCACTCTCAGTTCTTTATTCATACCAACCTTGATACAGCACTTTTCATTCAGATGTAGCTAGACCCCCGCCCTAATGCACCGCTACGCTACAGTAGAGGGGAATTGAAGACAAGTAAGTGTCCCTTACCAAGGCGAAATGCTGTATCTGCACTACTTGGAATGACGTTGCTCTAACCAGACCCGTAAATCATTTTCCGAATTTAGGTAGTTGGTGGTATTGGTGTAGGGATCGTAGGCTTTCCAATAGATTTCACCTTGACGATCGCTTACTTGCCAGATTCTAATTTCATTGGGGCAAGTTAGATAGTGGACTAAGCTAGCTCCAGCATCCTTGAAAGTTGTAACTAATGCTTGGGAAAGATTGGTTAATTTCTGATTAAGAGAAATTTCTGTTAACTGCTCAATCTTATTGCTGGCAGAGGTTTGTGCCTGAAAATCAGTATGATAAACTCGCATATCTTTGTCCTCTAATTCTATCTATTTTCAACTAAGATCACACTTTATTCAAGTTATAATTAATAACAGGTATTGATCCTAAAGTTGGCAGAAACAAATCTTTTCTTGTCTCTATGTTTTTATTATGGCAGTTAAAAAATGGACTGAGAAGGTACAGTTCCCTTAAAGTTAAGTAGAACAGTTACTCAAAAAAACAACTGTTATAGCAAAAAAAACAAAAACTGTACTGGGAGTATTTCCAGAAAGTAGCTTAATATCAAGAGTATTTGCTATCTAGACCACCCTATAGCAGCTAGGCTACCCTAGTAAAAGTAGGGTAATACCTATCCCCAGTAGGAATCAGAGTTTATGAAAATTCCCCTCGATCGCCAATCTACTAAGCCTGTATATCTGCAAATTAGCGATCGCCTTGGTCGCCTCATCAAATCTGGAGCCTTGCCTGCCGGGGAGAAATTACCCTCCATTCGTTGTCTCGCAGAAACCACCCGGGTCAATAAATTGACCGTTATTGAGGCTTACGGCATTCTCGAAGCCGATGGTTTAGTCCAAGCCCGCCAAGGTTCTGGATATTTTGTGAATAACCTAAAAACTTGTAGCACCAAGCCCTGTACCTTTGCTCCGGCTCAAACAGTGATCATTCCTGAAGGCAGTAATCCCACCTTTTTTGAGACCTACTACGCCTCGATCGATGCCCATAATCAACCGGACATGATCAACTTTCATTTTGGTGTACCCTCTCCAGCCGATCTAGGTGATTTACAGAAAATTGCCCGGAGATCTATTAATAATATTGGTGAAAATCTCTTTAACTATGACATTCCCGAAGGCCAACTTACCCTAAGAAAGCAGATAGTCCAAATGCTGATCCAGCGGGGTTTAGAAGTGACTCCAGAGCAATTAATTATTACCAACGGCTCCAAACAAGGCATGTCGATCGCAGTTAATTACTACGTCCAAAAAGGAGATTGGGTAATCGTGGAAAGCCCTACCTACGTAGGCATTTTGGCCATGCTAGAAAACCTAGGGGCCAGGGTAATTGGCATTCCCATGACCGCCGGGGGGATGAATCTAGAGCTACTGAGCAAATACCTCCATAGCCATCGTCCCCGTCTCATCTACACCATCAGTACCCTCCATAACCCCACAGGAATTACCACCAGCGAAGCCCATCGCCGGGAGCTACTTAATCTTGCTGCTCAATATTCCTGCCCCATCCTTGAAGATAATGCCTACGAAGGCTTAAATTTTGAACCAGTCCCGCCCCCCATTAAAGCCCTAGATCAAAATAACTTAGTCACTTATCTAGGAACTTTCTCTAAAACCCTGATGCCCGGTTTGCGAGTGGGCTACATGGTGGTGACAGGAGATCATTATCAACCCCTCCTAGAGAAGAAATTCTTCAATGATTTTCATACCTCCACTGTCACCCAAGCTGTGGTGAGTGAGTATCTAGCCTCCGGTCACTACCGCCGTCACCTCAGCCACCTGAGAACCGTGCATCTAGATAATCGGAATACTATGCTTAAGGCTCTAGAAACCCACTTTCCTCTAGAAACCTCTTGGACAGTTCCTAAAGGGGGTGTGTTTTTATGGGTGACATTTCCAGAAGGTGTACCGCTTCAGGAGATTTGTCAGAAGGCGGCTACAAGGCGAGTTGTGGTGGGGAATGGGGCCTTATTCTTCCCCGGTCAACAAAGCTATCCAGCCATGCGCTTGAGCTTCTCTGCCCCGCCGGAAGATATTGAGTACGGAATTGCTACCTTGGGGGAAATTATTAAAGAGTATGTCTAGTTATAGCGATCGCTATTATGGTTAGCATGGGCAAGGAGCTTAAGCTATTGGTTATGGAGTTTAGAGATGTTCTAAATTAAAGGGGTACTTGCTATAAGAATTTTTTCATCACTTTTTGGTAGAATTGGGGGGTATTCAAATCAGTCAGGACAATTTCTGGAGCTTCTACATAACTAATATGCGATCGATACTTTTGAATTACTTGCCTTAAGCCTAAATTAGCTTCAGAAATAGTTAATAATTCTGGCCATAATTTCTGAGAAAATAGGATGGGATGCCCCATTTTTCCTTGGTAGGAAGGGGCAACTATAGGACTTAGTTGCTGTTGTGATAGATGGAGTAAATCTTGATATACCTGAGCTGGTCTGGGTTGATCCACGGCGGAGATAATCACCGTGGTAAAATTTGTCGGCAGTTGAGATAATCCGAGGAGAATTGAAGAAGTTTTACCTAACTCCGGGGCAGAATTAACGATCGCTCTGACTTGATATCCCCCAAGGGCTAGGGGAGTTTGCCCCGATCGCAAAATCTCAGGAGAATTAGTTAGTAAGTTAGCATTATGGGGATTAAGAACTACGATCGCTCTAATCCCTGCTATCAAAAATTGCTCAATTTGATAGGTAAGCAAAGTCTGATTTTCTCCCCAAGGTAGCCCCGCCTTGCAGGTTTCCATCCGTTGCGATGCTCCGGCAGCCAGGATAATAGCCCAATTTTGATCTGATTGATTTGATTCTAATATTTCAGGAGGCACAGGCGGGTTATTTAATATCTACAAACCTTATGAGAGCAATTCTTGCACCTTAAACAGGCTTAAACTTTTAAACAAATAATCTTAAAATTGCAAACTTCTTATGAATCCTACCAGCGATCGGGCTATTACTCTTCCTACCTACTTTATTTCCCACGGCGGCGGCCCCTGGCCTTGGCTCCGGCAGGAGATGCCGGGTTATGAAAACCTTGAAGCATCTTTGCAAGCAATTCCCCAAGAGATCGGGATGATCCCCAAAGCAATTCTGGTGATCTCTGGCCATTGGGAAGAGCAGAACTTCACAGTGATGTCTAGTGCTGCCCCACCTATGATCTATGACTACTTCGGTTTCCCAGAACATACCTATCACATCAAATATTCTGCCCCTGGTTCCCCCTCAGTGGCCAGCCGTGTCCAAGAACTAATCCAGCAAGCAGGATTTCAGATCCATTCTGACCCCTTGCGGGGGTTCGATCATGGTGTCTTCGCTCCGCTTTTTGTAGCCTATCCAGAGGCAAATATACCGATACTTCAGTTGTCCCTCCGAGCAGACTACGACCCTGCGGCTCATCTAGCTGTGGGTCGAGCGATCGCTCCCCTGAGAAAGGAAGGTGTGTTGATTATTGGGAGTGGACTGAGCTATCACAACTTGGGGCGCCTAGGAGTCGCGGGAAAAATTCCATCTCATCAGTTTGATGAGTGGCTGACAAAGGTTATTCAGTCATCACCGGAGTCTAGAAACCTTAGTCTCCTTAACTGGAGCCAAGCCCCCTCGGCTCGTATAGCTCATCCAAGGGAAGATCACTTAGTGCCTTTGTTTGTGGCAGTAGGGGCGGCAGAATTGGAAGGGGGCGAGCGTATCTATCATGAAGATGCTTTCTTTGGCGGGGTAGCAGTTTCTAGTTTTCGATTTGGCAAACTCCCTGTATAAGTGGATTGCAGTATGCTATAATCCCCTAGCAAAATAGGCAAAGTTAGAGGGCATTATGGCAGATTGGCAAGAAGTAGCAGGGGGCGTGACAGCAGCACAAGGGTATAAGGCAGCGGGGATAGCAGTAGGATTAAAACCTTCGGGGGCAAGGGATCTAACTTTGATCCTCTCCGATGTGGAAGCGATCGCTGCCGGGGTATTTACCACCTCTGTAGTCCGGGCGGCCTGCGTGGATTATTGTAAGCAACGTCTCCAAGCAAAGCCCAGTGCTAGGGCAATTCTTTGTAATGCGGGACAAGCCAATGCTGCTACGGGGGAGCAAGGTTGGCAAGACACCCTAGAAAGTGCCAAGATTCTTGGGGAAGTGTTGCAAGTTGACCCGGATACAATCTTGCTGGCTTCTACTGGTGTGATTGGGCAGAGAATAAAAATGGATGCCCTGAGAGCCGGAATTCCCCAAGTAGCGGCGGCGGCGAGGGAAGATGGGGGAGAAGATGCCGCCCGATCGATCATCACTACCGATTTAGTCCCTAAATCTATTGCCCTAGAAACCATTATTGATGGCAGGCCTGTGCGAATTGGCGGAATTGCTAAGGGTTCCGGGATGATCCACCCCAATATGGCCACCATGCTCTCCTTTGTCACCTGTGATGCGGCAGTATCACCCCAACTCTGGCAACAAATGCTGAGTCGGGCTGCCAATAAGAGTTTTAACCAAATTACCGTAGATGGAGATACCAGCACCAACGATACCCTAATTGCCCTAGCCAATGGTCGATCGCGCACCGCAGCCATCACGGATCCCCAGAGTGAAGCGGCCATAAAATTAGAAGGGATGCTTACCGCAGTCTGCCAATATTTGGCCAAGGCGATCGCTAGAGATGGGGAGGGGGCGACCTGTTTAATTGAAGTCCAAGTTACGGGAGCTAGTGACGATGCAGCAGCCTGTCTAGTGGCAAAAACCATTGTCGGGTCTTCCTTGGTAAAATCAGCAATTTTTGGACGAGATCCCAACTGGGGCAGAATTGCGGCTGCCGCTGGTAGAGCCGGGGTAGCGTTTGAGCAGGAAGATTTACGAATTCAGCTAGGGGAATTTCTCTTGATGGATCAGGGACAGCCCCTCTTGGGGTTCGATCGCCCTGCTGCTAGTAATTATCTCAAGACGGCTGCCCAAGGTGCTTATCTTCAAGCAGATACAGTCCTGATTCAAGTGAGCATTGGCAACGGCAATGGCACAGGAATTGCCTGGGGTTGTGACCTCAGCTATGATTACGTAAAAATTAATGCTGAATATACTACTTAGAGGTCATTTATAGTTCGCCCCCTCTGGGGGCAAAAAATCATACTTTAAAAATAACTTTCTAGGGATTAATCAGGAAGTTTGTACTGACTAACTATTTTTTTTGCAAACTCTGGAACATGGCTATCTAGCTTTTCGGGATAGTTGCGCTTGGTATAAAGATAATTTCGGGTGAAGTGGGAATCGATCGAGAATCTGGCATACTCCAAACCCTTCGGCCCAATCTTCTCAATTACCACCCCCATCAACTTCGCCGCCCACATAGGCAGAGTTACACCTTGATCGTAGGCGGGGATACTTTGTTGCACAGCCTGATGGCGATCGCCCCGACTCATTACAGGTTGGGTTCTTAGTTGGTCTTGCACCAAATCTAACATTTCCTTCCCCGTATCATTCCGCACCACAATCCATTGCCAACCAAAGGGCGCACCCATGTAACCCACGACTAAATCTGCCAAACTGTTGACATAATCAAAACAACTCATGCAGGAAGGGGCAAACACATCCTTTAGTTGGTTCGTTTTTAGCCCAAAGAAGGGGACTTTTTCCTCGGAGCCGTCTTCATGCTTAAAGTGGACTTGGAAATCTTGCATAAATTCATAACTAACTACCGTGGCGGGCGATCGACTGGTAGTATCTAGAAATTTTTGTAAGCCAGCGCGAGTGACATTATCCACACAGGGAGTTCCCAGCACGTAGAGTTTTTCTAAACCTAATTGCTTTTCTACTGCTCTTAAGGCTTGAATTTGGCAACCAACTCCAATTACCAGCAAGCGCTTCATGCCTGATTTTTCTACCTGTTCAAGGATGGAAAGATTGGGAGAAAGAGTGGGTTTATTTACCCTCGCAGCGAGAATTTCTTCCGCAGTCCGAGCGATCACGGGCATAGGCTGGAAGCGATCGCTCTCTGTATTCTGCACACACACCACCCCTTCCACTAAACCCTGATGCAACATCTCAATAGCGATCGAACTCACGATCCCTGTCCACTGCGCCCCGGCAATGGGTTCCAACTTTTGCGCTGCCATCATTTCTTGATGTACACCAAAATACACATCATTGGGTTGTTCGAGGTCGCGCGATCGACCGTGGCTCTGCTCTTCTAGCTGGGGAATCTGTTGATTAATAAAGGCACAGGCTTCTTTGACGTAGTGGATATAGTAGGTATCACAAAGACCACATTCACTACACAGTTCCTTGGCAGGGCGGCGGCTAGAAGGTTTCAGGGCTTTAGATTTTTGATGGGGGCGCAAGGCAGTCATATTTAATTCTCAATTAATCTATCACTCCATTCTAAGGCTTCCCGTTCCCATTCCTCATCTGCTGCCATTACTTGACAGCAATTCTCATTATGGAAATAATACCCGATCATGGGAAGCTGGAAGCCTTATTCTATCGTTTAGTAACCTAGATAAAAAAGCCTTTTTAATGCTGATTTCTAGTACATACACCCTAAAATGAGAATTGCTGATTACTTGATAGGCTAAGATCAAATCTTCTTGCGGAATGCTAAGCAGTAGGGTGGGCAATGCCCATCAAAAGTAGTAGAATAATCCTTATCCAGACTATTAGTATGCATTTATTAACTTACAAATAACTCTTGATCGAGACTAGAATATCAGCGTAATTATATTCAATGATAACTTTTGTGGGCGATACCCACCCAGCCCTGTCAAAGTGAGTCGGCGTGGTTCCGTCATCCTAGACGTAGGTGGTCATCAAAATCAGAAAATTTTGCGATCGCCCACAACGATTTTCCTAGGGTTTGAGTAGTCATCTTTGCAACCTTGACAGGGCTGGCGATGCCCACCCTACGAGAAAAAATTTATCGCCAGAGGCGAAGGGGTAATTAAGAAGGGTTCAAGGGAAAAGGGAAAAGGGAAAAGGGCAAAGGGCAAAAGGGCAAAAGCGCAGAGAAGGGAAGTCCTCACTGAAGAACGCACATGACCCGAAAACCGTTGAAGTTGCTCAGATTACGCGCCTCATTGTTGGGGCTGATTTTGATATAGGCTTCAACTTCCATATCAAAGTAATCCCTATCCCACATTTTCATTTCTGTAATCCGCCATTTACCGCTATATTGCATTTCTTGCGCCCTCCCTTTAGATGAATAGTTTCCGGTATTTAACCAAATAATTCGGTTTCTACTAGGCTACACAAAAGATGCTCGATCGCTAGATGAGTCTCCTGAATATGCTGGGTATTATCACTAGGAACTCCGATGATAATATCTGCCGTCCCCGCTAAATTAGGATTATTACCCGTAAGGAGAATTGTAGACATATTTCTATTCTTAGCTGCTTGCATGGCCAACACTACATTGGGAGATTTTCCACTAGTACTAATTCCCAAAAGCACATCTCCAGCCCGGCCTAGAGTTTCTACCTGCCTGGCAAATAGGGCATCAAAACCATAATCATTAGCGATCGCTGTCATAAAAGAAGTATCCGTAGTTAAGGAAATTGCCGGTAATCCCGGTCTTTCAAAATCCTTAGATAAACGATTCACAAACTCCGCCGCCGTATGCTGACAATCTGCGGCACTGCCCCCATTCCCGCAGAGTAATAACTTTCCTCCCTGACGAAAACTAGCACTAACTATCTGAGCAGCCTTAAGCAAAGATTCGCTACACTCAGCCACGGTTTTTTGCTTGACTTCAGCGCTGGTCAAGAGGTGCGATCGAATATGTGCTAAGGATTTATTTTTTAAGGCAGAATCTATATTCTTATTTTTAGTAACTGCATCCATAACTACTTCCTGAGATATTAATTGTTCAGGTAAAGTTTCAATTTTTAGTTCCATATAAATAGCTCTATTTTTTTGTTGATTTAATGTACTAGAAATTACTATGTTTCAGTCAATTTCCTATTAGGGTCTTCAAGGATAATTGATGATTTTCGTAATTGCTACATCGAAAATAATTATGGACTAAATAAATCCTTCGCTAGGGGGTAGGATTCTGGCGTACCGATATCTAAAAATTTGCCCTGACTATAATAACCATAAATCCCCTGCTGAATCCACTGAGGAAATAGATCCGCCTCTAAGGATACGGGGTAATCACTTTTGATAGTTGCCAACAGGGAGGATTCTAGGAAATAAATACCGCCATTGATCCAGCCGATTCCCTGATTTTGCCCTTTCTCCGTAAATTTCTCAATCCGGCGATCGAGAGCTATTTCTACTTTTCCATAACGGGCTGTATCCGGCACTTGAGTGAGGGCAATACTTGCCACAGCAGATTTTTGGTGGTGGAATTGGTAGAAATCTTCTAGGTCTGTCTCACAGAAAGAATCCCCGTTCATGACCAACACCTTGGACGATCGCACCAAGGGCAAAGCCAAACCTAAGGCTCCCCCTGTACCTAGCAATTGGGTTTCTAAGGAATAGCTAATCTGCATTGTTCCGTAGGCGGTATTATAGACATCCCCAAAAGTATCTTTAATTTTTTCTCCTAGGTAGCCAATGCAGAGAATCACCCGCTTTATTCCTGAAGCTGCCAACTGGTCTAGAAGATAGGCTAAAAAAGGACGACCCAGTACTTCTGCCAAGACCTTGGGGCGATCGCTCACCACCGATCGTAACCGAGTCCCTAGCCCCCCAGCCAAAATCATTGCTTCTACCTGAGCTAAATCTCCCACTAATTCACCTCTCCAGCTACTTTATTTATGCTTGTTCAACGAGAATTGCTACCCCAGCAGCAACCCCTCTCATTTGTTTTATTTAATACTTAAGATTATTAAATCTTATCGGTGATTTAGCCAAAAACTAGGGTTATTCTCTCGGCAAATATTTGTCAAATAGAACATATCCGGTACAATTGAAACCAAACTTAATACAAGCGGCGATTAATTACTTTTACTCCCGGAGGACAAAACAATTACTTACTCTCTAAGCTCAACTAACCTCAATCCCCCCACTGAAGAAGATAACTCAGTTTTGGAAATCTACGGTCAACACTCCCTAAAGGGACAGGTAAAGATCAGTGGTGCGAAGAACTCCGCCCTTGCCATCATGGCGGGATCTTTGCTCTGCTCTGAAGATTGCCGCTTGAGCAATGTGCCCCAGTTAGTAGACATTCAACGCATGGGACAAATTTTATCTGCTTTTGGAGTAAAGTTGCAGCGGCGGGGAGAGGTACTAGAACTGAATACTAGCCATCTCCATCAATCTGATGCTCCCTACGAACTAGTCAGTCAACTGCGAGCTAGTTTTTTTGTGATCGGGGCAGTTTTAGGCAGGTTAGGTACTGCCCGTATTCCTCTGCCGGGGGGCTGTGCGATCGGGGCCAGACCAGTAGAGTTGCATGTGCGGGGGTTGCAAACCTTAGGGGCGCATGTGGAGATTGCCCACGGGGTTGTCCATGCGGTGGTGAAAGGCGATCGCCTCAAGGGAGCAAAAATATATCTAGATTATCCCAGTGTGGGAGCTACGGAAACCCTGATGATGGCCGCAACCCTAGCGGAGGGGGAAACCATTATTGATAATGCTGCTCAGGAACCAGAAGTAATTGATCTGGCACATTTCTGTCAGGCTATGGGAGCCAATATTCAGGGAGCAGGAACTAAAAGAATTGTGATTAAGGGTGTAACTAGTCTCCATGCGGTGGATTATGCCATTATTCCCGATCGAGTCGAAGCAGCAACTTTCTTGGTAGCTGGAGCCATTACCCATTCCGAGATTACAATCGCTCCAGTCATCCCCGAACACCTAATTGCCGCCATTAATAAACTCCAAGCGATCGGCGCCAAGGTAGTCAGTGATACTCCAGATTCCCTCCGGATCATCCCCAGCTATCATCTCCTAGGTACAGATATTGAAACTCAACCCTATCCCGGTTTCCCTACAGATATGCAAGCCCAATTTATGGCCTTATTAACAGTCAGTGAAGGGGATAGTGTAGTGACAGAAACTGTATTTGAGAATCGCCTCCGTCATGTGGCAGAGTTGAACCGCATGGGGGCAGATATTCGTGTCCGGGGGAACAATGCCATTATTCGGGGCGTATCTCACCTTTCGGGCGCCCCAGTGCTGGCCACAGATCTTCGAGCTTCGGCTGCCTTAGTAATTGCTGGCTTGGCAGCGGAAGGAAAAACCATTATTCAAGGGCTACACCACCTAGATCGCGGTTATGATGACCTAGAGGGCAAATTACGCCAATTGGGAGCAAAGATCCAACGGACTTCTGGAGAGACAGTTATCCCTGCCTCAACTGTGATTACCCATTCTTAAATGCCTAGTTCAGATTAAAATTAGGAGTATGGCAAGAATTAATATTCTCGGCGTACCTCATAACTATGAACTGTCACCTCCTAGGACGGGAGTGCCAATTTTAGTATTTATTCATGGCTGGTTACTCAGTCGTGCCTATTGGCAGCCCCTGATTGAAGTCCTCTCTCCCCACTATCAATGTTTAAGTTATGATCTCCGGGGCTTTGGGGATTCTCGATCGCCCCTAGCTTGTCCAAGGGAACTCCACGGGCATTGTCTAGAAAAAGCGGAAACTATTCCTAGAGATTACACTCCTGCTGCCTTTGCTCAAGATTTAGGGTTGTTGTTCCAGGGACTAGAGATTAAGGAACCAGTGTGGTTGGTGGGGCATTCCTTGGGGGGAACGATCGCCCTTTGGGGAGCGGCTCAACTGCCGGAACTGGTAAAAGGGGTGGTATGTATAAATGCTGGAGGTGGAATTTATCTCAAAGAAGAGTTTGAACGCTTCCGTAGTGCTGGGGAAGGCCTAGTTAAGCGTCGTCCATCTTGGCTTAGTCATGTACCTTTTATTGATCTATTATTTGCCAGAGCGATGGTAATGCGTCCTCTCTCAAGAGCTTGGGGACGGCAACGGGTGTTAGATTTTGTAAATGCTGATGTCACCGCTGCCTTGGGAACCTTGTTAGATTGCACAACGGAAGCGGAAGTTCATAAATTACCTGCCTTGGTTTCTCGGTTATCCCAACCAGTTTATTTTTTGGCGGGGGAGAACGATCGCATCATGGAACCCAAATATGTCATGCACTTGGCTAGTTTCCATTATCTTTTTCAATCAGGAATTAATAATATAATTGAAATTCCCCGCTGTGGTCACATGGCCATGCTAGAGCATCCAGACCTCGTGGCAGAGCATATCCAGAAAATTCTTTCCCCATCTTAATTAAACAGGACTTACACATCCAAACTCCAAATAATTTGTTACATTAGGATGACCTATATAAATAAATGTAACAAGCTATGGATATTCGCAACTTCCTTCCCCACCCGCCGCAAATCCAAGATAAGTCTAGAGCTTATGAACTAAAGGAACGTCTTGATTGGGGTGAGCCGGCCCTGACTATTGTGGATGCCCGTGAGCGGACAGCTTTTCAAGAGGGTCATATTACTGGGGCGATCGCTATGCCCCCAGCCGAGTTGGTAGCTAGGGCTTTGGAGACTTTGGAGCTAGAGCGAGATATTTATATTTATCGAGATACTGATGAGGAAACAGCGATCGCCGCAGATGAACTCAGGGCGGTCGGTTATACCCATGTCTCAGAAATTCGGGGTGGCCTAGCAGCATGGAAAGCTTTTGGCTATCCTATTGAGTAATCTAATCTCCTAGTAACCTAGCAATAGATTTATCCTTGGAATAACCTAGCTAGGATTAAATTAGCTAGTATGGAATTAGTTAGTATTAATTTCCGTTATTTTGAGGTGTGAAAAGTGAAAAAATTTCCTAAGTCCCTAGGGCTTTTATGTTCAGCTTCGATGCTTGTCCTTTGGGGTAATATAGCCCATGCTGCCAGTCCTGAGCAGCTAGATAATCTTCAGGATAATACTGTTCCTAATTCAGTAACTAGTTCTCCTAATAATTCTCCTAATAATTCTCTAAGTAATGCGATCGCTAGTCCAGTAAACAATCCTATTAATTCAGAAATTGTTCTACCAATTGCCCCATCCTTAGAAGTTAGTTCTTCATTACCAGGGTTACAATCCCCCACCCCTACCCAGCAGCCTGCTGTTAATCCTTCTGCGATAGAACTGCCAGAATTAGGAACAACTGCTACTCCCGATCCAATCTTTGTTCAAACTCCTGTAGCTCCGGGCTTGACCGCCTTGAATATTCCCAACCCTCCCATAAATTTGTCAGAGGTGTCTACCTCAGCCGGGGATATCACTCCTCCCCAACCCTCCAGTACTATCCTTAGTCAGCGAGTTAGCGATCGGGTTTCTCCCTTTACCCCTACTGCCTACATTGGTGTAGGAGTTAATCTAGGTCTGGGCAGTGGTAATTCGGCTCTCAGCCAAGGTAGATTTGTAGTCTATGGCAAGCTAGGTTTCACCGAGAATATCTCCCTAAGACCAGCTATTTTGGTGGGCAATGAGACTACTTTTCTGATTCCTGTCACCTACGATTTTCCTCTCCAAGCAGCAGATGCGATTCAACCAGTATCCTTTGTTCCCTATCTTGGTGGTGGTGCAATTATAGCTAGTGGTTCAGGAAATAATAACTTAGGATTTCTCCTAACTGGTGGAGTTGACTTCCCTCTTTCTAGAGATTTTACTGCTACGGCTGCTTTGAATGTGGGTTTTGTCCGCAGTACCACAGATTTTGGTATTCTCTTAGGCATAGCTTATAATATTCCGGGTTTGAGGTTCTAATATGACTGCTCTTGATGACAAAACTATTGTCAAAAACTACTTTAATTCCACAGGTTTTGACCGATGGCGGCGCATCTATGGGCAGGTACAAGTTAGTAAAGTTCAATTAGATATTCGCACTGGGCATCAACAGACGGTGGATACAGTGATGGGCTGGCTGGAGAGCGATCGCAATCTTTCTCTAATCACCATTTGTGATGCGGGGTGCGGCGTAGGGAGCTTAAGTATTCCCCTAGCCCAAGCTGGTACACGGGTATATGCCAGTGATATTTCTGAGAAAATGGTGATGGAGGGGAAAGACCGGGCTTTGGTGGCTACTGGAAATAGTAATAACCCAGCTTTTTTAGTCCAAGATCTAGAAAAACTTACGGGTCAATACCACACGGTAGTTTGCTTGGATGTGTTAATTCATTATCCTGAGGCGGAAATTCCCCAAATGATAGCCCATCTGTGTTCCCTAGCAGAATCAAGATTAATTCTGAGTTTTGCCCCCAAAACTTCTGCCTTGAGTTTGCTCAAAAAAATTGGTGGTTTCTTTCCCGGTGCTAGTAAGGCAACTCGTGCTTACCTCCATCCAGAATCGGCAATAGTAGAAATCTTGGCAAAAAATGGTTTTCATATCCAAAGAAATGCCATGACTAAAACTAAGTTCTATTTTTCTCGATTACTAGAAGCTACTAGAGGTTAACTTTCACTATAGTTTTGAATTCAGTTATGAAACTATTCCAAAAAATTAGTGCTGGCATTTTAATTACTTTTAGTCTATTAATTGCAATTCTGGCGATCGTAGGACTCGCCGATCCTCAAGCTCCCCAAAAAGATAAAGAAGGAGCTTTTGCTGCTCTGGTTATCTTTGCTTTGCCTCCGGGAGTTTTGGGGCAGTTCTTGATTTGGAATGTATTGCGAACAGAAAGAAAAGAGAAGGAAGCCTTAACCCTGAGGGAGAGCGATCGCTTGCAATCTATTTTTTATCTGCTCCTCAAAAAGCATGGGGGAGAGCTGACTCCTTTATTATTTGCTATGGAAACTAAGCTTTCTCCGGGGGATGCTAGAACGTATCTCGACCAAAAAGCTAAGGAATTTGAAGCTAACTTTGAGGTGGACGATCGGGGGGATATTACCTACAGATTTAATGTGGGGAGAAAAGCTCTAGGCCCAGATTAAAAAATTGATGAATTAAAAAAATTGATGATCAAAGGAGTGGCTTAAGTGTACGGCATGAACCCGGAACTAACAATGGATGAGGTGTATCACTATCAAGAAATGATGCACGATCATCATGATGCCAGCCATGCCCTAGGGCGGTTGGAAGCTCATCAGGGTAAGGTTGATAGTACGCTAAAGGAATTGTGGGAAGAAAAAGAGGAAAGATACCTAGGAATAAGTTGGGATAAATTCTGGCGAGTTACGCTTCAAGTTATCCGAAAAGAACTTTGTAGTAATGAAGGATTTCGTACCAAAGTTAGTGCCTATACTAAAAGCCCAGAAAGTGCAGTGTTGTTAACAGGATTAATTACTTATTTAGTCGGTGCGGTTAGTTTGCCGATTAATCCAGCGATCGCCACTATTATCACTATTTACATTCTTAAAGTAGGATTAAATATTTTTTGTGAATACACAGAGCCAGAAAACCCTGTAATAGCTTAACTAATGGATTTAACTAAGTATGATCAATCTTGGTTTGATCGTGGTCGTCCCGGTTGGTATATTCTCTTCTGGTGGTTAGTCCAAGGGGTTTTATTTCCCTTAAGTCTTCATCCCTGTAACAGGTTTCGAGTTTGGTTATTAAAACTATTTGGAGCAAAAATTGGTCAGGGCGTGGTAATTCGTCCCACAGCTAGATTTACTTATCCTTGGAAGATTAATATAGGTGATTACAGTTGGATCGGCGATGATGTGGTGTTGTATAGCTTGGATAGAATTGCGATCGGCAATAATTGTGTAATTTCTCAAAAAAGTTATCTCTGCACTGGCAGTCATGATCTCCAGGATCCAGCTTTTAAGTTAATAACTGCACCAATTACGATCGCCGATGGAGTATGGATAGCGGCCGATTGTTTTATTGCTCCCGGTATCACCCTTGGTCAAGATGTAGTAGTGGGCGCCCGGAGTAGTGTATTTAAGGATCAACCTGCTGGGCAAGTCTGTTGGGGCAACCCTTGTCAGCCTAGGTATTCTAGATATTAAAAGCAGCAGTATTTAGGGAGGCGCAAAGCCTTACGCTTCTACCTATTAATATTTGATAATCTCTAAGAAAAGATCATTAATCTTGCTAAGTAAATTTGTATTTTCTTGATTAACTAATAAAGAATTTTTGTATTGATGATAATAATAAAGAATTTTACTAACTGCCAAGGAAGAAATTTTTTCTAGGTCAATTACCTGAGCATGATTTAAATCATTAGGCTCAAACTTTTCTAAACCTCCCCCATACTCCCGGCGATGATCAGCAAAAATATTTCTAGCCACATCCGTTAATAGATAAGCAAATAATAAATCTATTTTATCCATAGCTAAAGGCTTAAGGTAAATACAGTGAAAAGTAGTTAAGTTCCTTACTGCTGTCTCATTTCTAATAAATCTGATCCCACCCCGACTAAAGACAGAAACCCAAATAGGAGAAGGTAATCTTTGCTCGATCGCATACCAAGGATTTCTATGGCTAGTCAAGTATTTTTGATGAATTCCTAAACTTTCTCCCCAGAGAATATATTTCTTAACTTGTAAATCTTGATTATCAACAGCATTAGCATTGAATAAATAAATAGGTTTATTTTCCCTCGCTAATTTTTGAAAATCTTCCCCCCTAAAAAAACTATTAGTCACCTGATTTGCTTTACTAATTACTGGCAGTAAATACTGCTCTGATATTTGTAAGGCTTGAGCTTTTTCTCTAGTAAACAAGAAATAATCATTAGCTCCAGTGGCAATTCCCCGAGAAACCTTCCCATAGGCAGAAAAATCTATCAGGTTTTGATATTTGTGAGTATGGGTTTCTTGGTAATAACCCCGCCATTTAATATTTGGATTCAGGGAATTGTAGGGGATTCTATTATTGGGAGGTTGATGGGGGTAGAGATTAAGTTTTTGCCCTAGGTGATTGAGGTCTTGAAGAGAGGTAATATTGATAAACTCTATAGTGGGAGCTTGGTGATCATGGCAGAAAAGTAAAATACAAGAAGTAGTTAAGGCTCGATCGAACAAATTTTCTTGCGAGTTAAAAATAATTACATAACGCAGAGATTGATATTGGAGAAGATAGGCTTTAACAGTTTTGCCGTAGTTAGAATTGAGAAATTCCGAGGGAATAATATAAGCACATCTGCCATGATCCTGAAGTTGATGTAGGGATTTCAACAGAAATAAGGCATAGATATTGGTAAATCCCGTCAGGTTGATAGAGAGGCGATCGCTAAACTCCTGCAATGCTCTATTTTTTGTCTTAAAATCTTGAAACTTGAAATAAGGAGGATTACAAATAATAGCATCATAGCTAGATTCCCAATCATGAAATAGATAATCTTGACCCAAAAGTTCGATATTTTTAGGATGGTCTAATTGCTGTAATTGCTGTTGAGCGATCGCCAAAATTTGGGGATCAATATCATAGCCTTTAATATTTACTTGGGATATTACCTGAGATGTTGCTAAAGATGATCCTAAATATTCTCGAATAGCCCGAATAAATACCCCCAAACCCACAGATGGATCAAGAATAGTTTTAATTTCTCGGCTTCCCCCCATCACCCAAGCTGCCATAAACTGGGCAACTCTATAGGGCGTAAAAAATTGAGCATACTTTTTTCGATGCTCAACTGTAGAGTTAGTAATATATTTCTCTTCTAGATGATGAGAAAACAAATCATCCATAAACCCCTCATCCCCCAACCCCTTCTCCCACAAGGGGTGAAGGGGAGCAAGAAAAGTGGTAAGTAAAGAAAAAGTTTCTCTTGTTCCCTCTCCCCACTTGGGAGAGGGCTAGGGAGAGGGTCTTATTCATTTTAGATATCTAAATCTGTCAGGTTCATTTTCGAGCCATAGGTTTCAATAAATTCCCGGCGGGGAGCAACCCGATCGCCCATCAAGATAGTGAAAATGCGATCGGCTTCAGCAGCATCCTCAATTTCTACTTGCTTCAGGGTGCGGGTTTCGGGGTTCATGGTGGTATCCCAAAGTTGCTTGGGCATCATTTCTCCTAATCCCTTAAACCGTTGCACAGTATAGTTAGCATTGGCAGGGAACCCAGCGACAATTCCTTGGAGTTCTCGATCGCTATAACAGTAATAATGATTTTTACCCCGTTCTATCTTATACAGCGGAGGGCAGGCAATATATATAAAGCCCTGTTCAATTAATGCCCGTTGGTAGCGATAGAAGAAAGTTAAAAGCAATGTCCGAATATGCGCCCCATCCACATCAGCATCAGTCATCAGGCAAATGCGATGGTAACGCAACTGAGATACATCAAATTCATCTCCTTTGATCCCCAAGCCCAAACCCGTGATTAAGGATTGAATTTCGTTATTTTTGTAGACCCTAGCATCATCGGTCTTTTCAATATTAATGATCTTACCTCGCAAGGGCAGGATAGCTTGGAAACGGCGATCGCGTCCCTGCTTGGCAGAACCCCCCGCACTATCTCCCTCTACTAGGAAAATCTCCGATTCTGAAGGATCACGGGAACTGCAATCGGCCAGTTTTCCGGGCAGGGGAGAAGATTCCAACACCGATTTCCGGCGGACTAATTCCCGTGCATGGCGAGCAGCTTCGGCGGCTTTGAAGGCCTGAATTGCTTTTTCTAAGATAGAATCAGCTACCCCCGGCCGGAAATCTAGATATTCGGTGAGAACTTCCCCCACCAAGGAATCTACAATCCCCCGGACTTCCGTATTGCCTAACTTAGTCTTCGTTTGCCCTTCAAATTCGGGGTCGGGAACTTTGACAGAGATTACTGCTGTCAGACCTTCCCGGATATTTTCGCCCCCTAGATTCGATTCATTTTCCTTAATCTTGTTGCGTTTGCGGGCGATCGTATTCATGGTCCGGGTGAGGACAGTTTTTAAGCCTTCTAGGTGAGTTCCCCCGTCGATCGTACGGATATTATTGGCAAAACCCAGCACATTATCACTATAGGCATCCACACACCATTGCAGAGCCACTTCAATATGGACTCCATTGCGTTCCCCTTGGACGTAGATCACTTCTTCATGGAGGGGTTGCTTCTCTCGGTTCATGTAAGCAACGTACTCTTTGATACCGCCTTCATAACAGTAGGTTTCGATTCTGGGGGTGTCACTTTTCAGGACATCAAGACGGCGATCGCTAAAGGTAATCTTCGCTCCGGCATTTAGGTAAGCCAATTCCCGCAACCGACCGGAAAGAGTCATATAGTCAAACTCGATCCCTGTGGTGAAAATCTGAGTATCGGGCCTGAAACAGATAGAAGTCCCAGTCCGGTTTTCGGGATAGGGCTTTGCTACCAGTTCTGTCACCGGAAAACTTCGTTCGTAGCGTTGAGTATGCACTTGCTGTTCTCGCCACACAGTCACTTCCACAAACTCGGAGAGGGCATTAACCACAGAAATCCCCACCCCGTGCAATCCTCCAGAAACCTTGTAACCGCCGCCGCCAAACTTACCCCCCGCATGGAGAATAGTTAAAACTGTTTCCAAGGCCGATTTGCCAGTCCGGGGATGAATCCCTGTAGGAATGCCCCGCCCATCATCGGTGACAGCTACCGAACCATCGGGATTTAGGTCTACTTCAATGTGGGTACAATAACCAGCTAGAGCCTCATCAATGGAGTTATCCACCGCCTCGTATACTAGGTGGTGCAGCCCCTTGGGCCCGGTGGAACCAATATACATCCCCGGACGCTTGCGTACTGCCTCTAGACCCTCTAGTACTTGAATCTGATCAGCACCATAACTACTTGTCATGTCTATACTCCAAAAATATCAGTCCCTAGCCCATAAAAGCAGGCTAAAGGTAGAAAATACCCTAAAATTATAACACAAATAGGTTAAAGGCGAAATTCAGGGGATTTGCAGGGGATTTTTTAGGGGGGATAGAATCTATGAAATTAATTGTGATTTGCGGTGCTACTGCCACAGGCAAGTCTGGGTTGGCGATGCTCTTAGCCGAAAAACTCCAGACGGTAATTCTCAGTGCCGATTCTCGTCAGGTGTATCGGGAATTTGATCTTGGCACGGCTAAACCATCTTTGAGCGATCGATCCCAAATCCCCCATCACTTAATAGATATTTCTGATCCTAGGGAAACCCTAACGATGGCAGACTATCAAGACCAAGCCCAGGGGTTGATTGCTAGGTATCAACAGCAGGGAGTTATCCCTTTACTAGTCGGGGGGACAGGTTTGTATATCAAGGCAATTACCCAGGGGATGAAAATACCGAGGGTGGCACCTCAGCCAGAATTGCGATCGCAACTTGCCACAATTCCCCAAACTCAGCTTTATCAGATGTTGGCTCAGGTTGATCCCGTGGCCACTCAAAAAATTCATTCCCATGACTCAGTAAGAACTTTACGAGCGCTAGAAGTTTTCTACGTGACGGGCATTCCCATTTCTGCCCAACAGGGTGAAAATCCTCCTAGTTATTCAATTCTAACTATTGGCCTAGATAGTAGTTGGCAAAACCTAGAATCCAGAATTCAGCAGCGTACCCAACAAATGCTAGATATGGGTTGGCTAGAAGAGGTGGAGTATCTTACTAAAAAATATGGGGCAGATTTATCTTTGTTAAATACCTTGGGCTATCAGGAAATGGGGCAGTATCTGCGAGGGGAAGTAGATTTAGAGGGGGCGATCGAGCAAACTATCCTGCATACTCGCCAGTTTGCCAAACGTCAAAAAACTTGGTTTCACTCCCGCCCAGAAGTTAACTGGTTTGACTCAGAAGAAAAGGAATTATTTCCTAAAGTTTGGCAACAGGTCTTGAATTTTCTATAACTCTCCCGCAGATATCCAGTTAATTTCCCTAAACTCGTAAAGCTCGGTTTTTGCTGGTTTCCACTTCTCTGGTTTTCTTGCCCCGCCAAAGTAACCGCATGGGTGTACCCTTAAACCCTAGTTGTTCCCGGAATTGGCGCTCAATGTAGCGGCGATAATTATCGTTGAAACGGGTGGGATCATTGACAAAGAGGGCGATCGTGGGGGGTTGGGCTGCAACTTGGGTTCCGTAGTAGATTTTGCCCTGCTTCCCTTGGCGAGTTGTAGGGGGCGAGTGCCAGCTTATGGCATCTTCGATTACTTCATTAATTACGGCAGTGGTGACTCGGCGGCGATGTTGCTCCACAGCAATATCTACTAATTCCAGAATTTTATTTACCCGTTGTCCCGTCAAGGCACTAATAAAAATTACTGGGATCCATTCCACAAAGTCCAATCTTTCCCGCATGATTTTTTCATACTCATAGATGGTGTAGGAATCTTTCTCGATCGCATCCCATTTATTCACCACCACCACGGCAGCTTTGCCCTCTTCCATCACCCGCCCAGCAAGTTTTTGATCCTGTTCTGTCACCCCATCCAGGGCATCGATCATCAATAGCACAATATCCGAGCGACGGATGGCTTTGAAAGCCCGATTAATACTAAAAAACTCTATCCCATAATCAATGTGCTTTTTCTTTCTGATCCCGGCGGTATCCACGAGGCGGTAGGTTTTCTCCCCGTGCTGGATTACCATATCGATCGTATCCCGTGTCGTCCCAGAAATTGGGCTAACGATCGCTCGATTCTCCCCAGTCATAGCATTCAGGAGGCTAGATTTCCCCACATTCGGGCGACCGATGATGGCAATTTTAGTTTCTGGATCTTCAGGAATTTCGGAAACTGCTGGAAGGCGGAGGATCAATTCATCCAACAATTCTCCCGTGCCACTCCCATGAATTGCCGACATGGGATAGGGTTCGCCTAAACCTAGTTGCCAGAATTGGGCAGCTTGCAACAAGCCACTAGTTTCCGACTCACACTTATTGACCGCTACAAAGATAGGTACTTTTTGCTGCCGCAACCATCGAGCAATCTCTTCATCTGCAAAAGTCAGCCCCACTTGCCCATCCACCACCATAATGGCGGCACTAGATTCTGCCAAGGCTGCCAACGCCTGCTCTCGGATCAAAGGCAGAAATTCCGTATCATCATCGAATACCAGCCCCCCGGTATCTACCACCAGAAATTCCCGATCACACCAAAAAGAAGGACGGTAGGTACGATCGCGCGTCACCCCCGGTTCATCAAAGACGATCGCATCCATAGCCCCCGCCATCCGGTTATACAGGGTAGATTTGCCCACGTTGGGGCGACCAATAATAGCAACAATAGGTAAGCTCATAGATTTTAGGATTTGAGAAGAAGAGGTTAGAATAGAAAGTTAAATTAGGAATCGATAGAACGCAGAGAGAAAGATGCAATTCCCCAAGGGGAGTCAATGTCAAGGCAACTACCAATAACAGACCAATAATAAAAAAACTTGGTTTAGATTTCTCTTAGACTTAGCTGATATTCAACTAATAATGTAATCCGATGTTACAGAAATTCCGACAGAGATGATAATTCTTGAGGGGGGATAATAATTTCCGTGACCCAACTTTCTAAAAGTTTTAGTGGTAATATTTTAGCATCTAAAGGGTAATTGTGGCGTTGTTGGTGCAAGATCAGCAACAGAGAGATTTCACTAATCCCTAGCTAATTGTAGAGGAGTTCCAGCATATGGTTGCAGCAAATACAAATCGTCCCGTCCAAAATAATCTAGAAACCCTAGAACGGCTCTTGCAGCACACCCTGCAAATGGACTTGCTGTACGTTGTCCCTCTGCAAGTGGAATGCCTGCCGTGGGAAGATATTTTGGTGGTAGTAGTCCAGCATGTCCCTCAGATCATTCCTAATAGTTATCAAGTATTCCATCTCTTAGAACAAACTATTAAGGGGGCGGGCTGGTCTCTTAATCAACAGGTGCAGATTTATCTCCGTATTGATGGGGAGAAGGAACCCTATACTAACCACACTTTTTTGCTGCCCCGCCCTGTAGACCTTATGGGTTTTAGCTTATCTGGCTCCGGGAAGAATGGAGAAGTAAAAGATTCTACGAAGAGCCGGAGTATCAATCAAGCCCCAGACTTAGATGAAGATTTAGGGGATTTAGATAATTTAGATGGCTTGGAGGATGAGTCGGTAGATTCAAGGATGCCAGAGGGAGAGGCGGAGCCTAACCCGGAAGTGACTCCCCGCCCGATCAATCTGGATGCCCTATTGCGGGGGGAACCCCAACCCCAGCCACGAGAACAGGTCAAGGTAGAAGTTCATGTTCCACCCCCAGCTAATGCCGAAGCTCTGGCTCAAGAAAGGTTAAACAGAATCAAAAAACGCCGACGGGCAAAGCAAATGCCCTTAATCCTCACAGGTTTGGCAGGAGCTATTCTTGGAGCCGGTCTGATTGGCTTTGTAGTGCTGGGCCGACCTTGTGTATTAGGGAAGTGTGAGGCGATCGCTAGGGCAAAACAACTGAGTGAAAAATCTCAGGTTGCCCTCAATCCCTTGTCTTCCGGGAAAGAAGTGTTGTTAGCTCAGAAGGAACTAGAAACGGCGATCGCAACTCTCCAAGCTATTCCCTTTTGGTCAAGCTACTATAAACCCGCCCAAGAAGATTTGAAAACTTATGTAGTCAAAGCCCAAAAACTAGAGCAGATAATTATTGCCCTAAAACAAGCCGCCAAAGCCTCGGACATGGCCCAAAAACTACCTATTCCTGAACCCCAATGGCAAGAAATTCAACAAATCTGGCGAGAAGCGATCGCTCAACTAGAAACTATTCCTAAGGATGCCCCGACCTATCCTCTTTCCCAAGCAAAATTAACCCAATACAAGGAAAATCTCCGGGCAGTGAATCTTCGTCTTGCTGAGGAACAACAGGCAGTGAAAGCCCTACGATCGGCTAAGGAAACCGCCGATATTGCCCAAGTCCGGCAAGGAGTGGCACAGTTTTTAACTGACTGGCAGGAAGTGACAAACAATTGGCGCAATGCTATGGCACGACTGGAAGAAATCCCTGCTACCACCACAGCCTATGCCCTTTCCCAAGAGCTAAAACAAAGCTACACCGCCAAGTGGCAATTTGCTAGCGATCGTACCCAGCAGGAACAAGTTGCTCAGAAATTCTTTGATCAGGCCAATAAATCAGCGAATGCTGCCCAAAAATTTGGTAGTGAGAACCAATGGACTCTGGCCATGAGTAGTTGGCAGAATGCCCTAGATTATATCCAGCAAGTCCAACCCAATACTAGTGCTGCTGCCCGGACTCCTCAACTGATCCAGTCCTACAACAATTCTCTAAAGCAAGCTCAGGCAAATCTAAATCTCGCCACTATTCGACAAAAGGCAAAAATAGACCTCGATCGTACTTGCAACGGGAATCCCCCGATTTGTAGCTACGAAGTGGTAGACAATCTAATTCGGGTGCGTCTGGCTGCCAGCTATACGGAACAACTACGCCAAACTGCGATCATTGCCACTGTCCGGGGTGATAGCAAAACCCATGCCGGAGTGATTCAACATGTGAACACTCTCCAAAAGGCGCTCCAAGCCATTAGTCAAAATAATCGCTTGGGTTTAGAAATCTACGATGCCAATGGCTATCTCATATCTGCCTATACGCCTTGACAGTGAACAGTAAACAGTAAACAGGGATCAATACTTGTGAATAAGTTTCTAACTGATAACTGATGCTTCGACAAGCTCAGCACAAGTAACTGATAACTGATAACTGGTAACTGATAACTGAATACCTGGTAACTAATAATGGAAGCGATCGCTAATTATGTAATTACACAGAAAATCTCAGAGAATAATAATTCTCTAGTCTATCGAGCTATCCGCCAATCAGACCAACTCCCTGTAATTCTCAAATTACCCCAAGTTGATTATCCTACCCAGAAGCAAATTCTTTACTACCAAAGAGAATATCAAATTACCAGCCAGTTAAACCTAGAAGAAGTGATCCAATCTTATGAACTTCTAGATTACCAGCAAAAACCATTACTAGTATTAGAAGATTTTGGGGGAGAGTCTCTTAAATATTGGTTGAAAAATAGAGAATTTACTCTCTTAGAAATTCTAGAAATTGCGATTAAAATTGCTAATATCATCTCTAAAATTCATCAAAAAGATATTGTTCATAAAGATATTAATCCTTCTAACTTTGTCTACAATCCTGAGACTAAACAACTAAAAATCATTGACTTCGGGATTGCGATTATCCTTTCTCGCCAGAACCCCAACCTAGCAAACCCTGAATTTCTGGAGGGAACCCTCACTTATATGTCTCCAGAACAAACTGGGCGGATGAGCCATCCCCTAGATTATCGAACAGATTTTTATGCCTTTGGGGTGACACTCTACCAACTCCTAACCAAACAATTACCCTTCAGAGCTACGGAACCACTCAAGCTGATCCATAGCCATCTAGCAAAGCAACCCGTACCGCCAGTGGAGATCAATCCCCACATTCCTCCGGCATTAAATAATCTTGTCTTGAAACTCATGGCAAAAAATGTTGAAGCAAGATATCAGAGTGCAGGGGGAATTAAATCTGATCTAGAAAGGTGTCTCGTGGAGTTGGAGCAGGGGCAAATTCCTGATTTTTCTCTAGCAACTAAGGATTCGATCAATTGCATTCCTAATTCCCAGCAACTCAGCAAATATACCAACCAGAGCGAAAGTTTCTCAACCGAAGCTCAAGCCCTCTGCCTAAGTATGCAGAGGAAGCAGATCTACTTGATGTTACAATCAATACCTCTAGTAACTTTGACCAAATCCTTGATATGGGGGCAGTAATCAAAGCTGCTAAGGTAATTTCTGGGGAATTGGAACTCGATAAGTTGCTCACTACTTTTATGGGGATTCTCCTAGAAAGTGCCGGGGCGCAGATGGGTTATCTATTGTTGCAGTCTCAGGGACAGTGGTTGATTGAGGCTCTGGGGACTGGCGAACATATTTCTGTTTTGCAATCTCTTCCTATTACAGAACATCTCCCCGAAGCGATCGTCAACTATGTGATCCAAACTGGGCAGAGCGTGGTGGAAAATAATGCTAAAGCCAAGTTTACCGAAGATTTCTACATCCAACAGCACCAAGTTAAATCTCTGCTCTGCGCTCCTCTACTTCATCAAGGTAATACCTTAGGAATTATTTATCTAGAAAATAATCTGGCAACGGGAGTATTCGATGCCCAGCGCTTGGCAATGCTCAAGGTCTTGTCTAGTCAAGCGGTGATGTCAATTGTTAATGCCAAGATGTACCAAGAATTGCAACAGAGGGAACACCAACTGCGGCAATTTCTTGATGTCATCCCCCTAGGGATTTCTGTCCACAATCCCCAAGGGGGTATTTCCTATATTAATCCCGTAGGACAGATTTTAATTCAGCAGGGGCAATCAAGCCTGTTAGATGAGATTAATTCTCTTTTGCAGGAGGATAGTGAGGATGGTGATGCAGAAATTAATGAAACTAGCGATTTATCTATTCCGCAATTTTACCAAGCAGGCACAAACAATCTGTATCCTTGGGAAGATTTACCCCTAGTCCGGGCATTACAAGGGGAAAGTACGGTGGCTAATGATCTAGAAATTCATCATCTCGATCACTTTAGTGTTGCGGAGCAATATCGCATTATTCCCCTAGAAGTTCAATCCACCCCCATTTTTGATCATCAAGGGCAGGTTGTCTACGTGGTCAATACCTTGATGGATATTAGCCAACGCAAACAGGCAGAACAGATTCTCCTAGATTACAACTATACCCTAGAGCAGGAAGTAGCAAAGCGCACTAAGGAACTAGAGGAAGAAATTGTCCAGCGCCAACGTACAGAATTTGCCCTGCAACAAAGTGAGGCTCAGAATCGAGCCATGTTGCAAGCGATTCCTGATCTGATGTTCCGAGTCAGTGGGGCGGGGGTCTATTTGGGTTATGCCGAGGCTAAGAATGTCTTAGATTTACTGTCCTTAGAGGATCGATCAATAGGGAAACACATGGCAGAGATATTGCCCCCAGAGATTTGTCAGCGGCAGATGAGTTACACCACCCAAGCCTTAACAACGGGGGAGATTCAAATGTATGAGCAGGAGATTAGCTTTGAAGACAAAGTTCAGTCCGAAGAAGTGCGGGTAGTTCCTATTGAGGGGAAGGATGAGGTGTTGTTTATGATCCGGAATATTAGCGATCGCAAACAAGCGGAAATTAACCTCAAACAAAAAAACCAAGAACTAGCCAATACCCTTAAAGAACTACAGCAAACCCAGCATGAATTGATTCAATCAGAAAAAATGGCAGCCCTAGGACAACTCGTAGCAGGAGTAGCCCACGAAATTAATAATCCCCTCGGTGCCATTAGCTCTTCGGTAGAAAATATTAGTGATTTCTTTCATAGAACCCTCGGTGATTTGCCTACTTTCTTTCAATCTCTCACCGCCGATGAACAACAGGCTTTTTCTACTCTCCTCCAAACCTCCGCAGCCCAAACCATCAACTTCTCTAGCAAGGAAAAACGGCAAATCCGCCGGGGACTAACTCAAGAACTAGATGCCCTAGGCATTGATAATAGTGATACGATCGCCGACACAATGGTAGACATCGGCATTCATCACCAAATCACCCCATTCCTCCCAATTCTCCATAGCCCTAATTGTTCTCATATCTTCAAATTTGCCTACCAATTAGCTACCCTCAAAACTAGTAGCGACACCATTAAAATGGCCAGTAGTCGGGCGGCGAAAATTGTCTTTGCCCTCAAGAGCTATGCCCGCTACGATCAGTTGGGTCATAAGACTGCTGCTAACTTAGTTGATGGGATAGAAACTGTCCTCACCATTTACCAAAATCAACTAAAACAAGGGGTAGAGATAATTCGTAACTATCCCGATGAAGTTCCTTTGATTTTTTGCTATCCTGATGAGCTTAATCAAGTCTGGACAAATCTAGTCCATAATGCTTTACAAGCAATGAACAATAAGGGTATTCTCACTATTACAGTCCAACTACAAAAAAAACATATCTGCCTAGAAATTACAGACAGTGGGGCGGGGATTCCGCCTGAAGTACTACCCAAAATTTTTGATCCCTTCTTTACTACCAAACCTACGGGAGAAGGTAGTGGTTTGGGATTAAATATAGTCAAAAAGATAATTGATAAACATGATGCTACTATCTCTGTGCGTAGTGTGCCTAAAGCTACAACTTTTACTATTTATCTTCCCTTAATCTTGGCTACAGAATCTTCATCGATTACAGACTTATAATGACCCTAGTTTCTATCATATTAGTCAGCTACAACAATGCCACAATAATTAAGGATTGTCTCCAATCTTTGAGGCAATTTAATCAAACTATCCCTTCAGAAATAATTGTAGTTGATAATAATTCCCAAGATGGCAGTCCAGAAATAGTTGCAGAATATTTTCCAGAAGTTAATTTACTTAGGGAAACTATTAATCACGGGTTTGGCAAGGGTAATAATATTGGTGCTGGGGTAGCCCAAGGAGAATTTATTCTCTTTTTAAATACTGATACACTTTTAACCTGTGATTTCTTGCCTAGCCTATTGACAATTATAGAGCAGGATCACCAAGTCGGGATTGTGGCTCCTAAGTTAGTCAATCGAGATGGTAGTTTTCAGATTTCTACATCTCCGGCTATTAGCATTAAAGGAGAATATATAGCTCAGAAGCGATCGCACCAATACCGTCAAGGTAAGAATCTCAAAAAAATCACTCAAGCCTTTGTCCATCAACAGGAAGTAGATATTGTAGTCGGGGCAGCCTTATTGATCCGGCGCAGGTTGTTTGAGCAACTCCGGGGTTTTGATGAAAACTTTTTTATGTATTTTGAAGAGTCTGATCTCTGTCAGCGATCGCAATATTTGGGCTGGAAAATCATCTACTGTCCCCAAGTTTCCCTAATTCATCTACAAGGAGAATCCACTAGTAAAGTTCCTGAAAAAATGCTCCTAGAATATCGCCGTAGCCAAATCTATTACTATCAAAAACATCGTCCCCTCTGGGAACAAAAGTTTCTCCAAGTATATTTATTAACTAAGTTTAGTTTGCTTTGGTTATTGTCTCTACTACCTTGGCCAAAGAAAAAGCTAGAAAAACCATCTCCTCAAAATATCAACCAAAAGATAATATTAATGGCATTAAATGCTTCTTTATAAAACCTATTATTTTTATGACAATTATTGTTAATCTGGTATTTGTTCCTAGAGAACCAACAGGTTTAGCAAATTATAGTTTATCTCTACTAAAACATTTATCTCTGCCTACCTTAGAGGTACTCAACTCTAGTATTTATAAAAATCTCACTAACGATTCTGGTATCAAAGGACACTGCCGCCGTTTGTGGTGGACACAATTAGAACTACCAAAAATCTATAGACAAAAACAGGCTGGTCTGATATTTTCACCAATTCCTGAAGCTCCTTTATTTACTAAATGTCGCTTTGTCGTCACAGTCCATGATTTAATTCCCTTACGGTTTCCCCAGTGGTTCTCAAAAGCACAAATATTTTACTGCCGTTATTACCTACGACAAGTTTTATACCAAGCCGATCGCATCTTTTGCAACTCCTTAACTACGGCTCAGGATATCCAACACTTTCTTGATGTGCCAAGCCAAAAACTGGTAATTACGCCCTTAGCTTGTGATCATGAAAAATTCCAATTCCTTGATTTACCCGTGAGTAATTATTTCCTCTACCTTGGCAGAGGCAATCCCCACAAAAATGTCGATCGCCTAATTAGAGCCTTTGCCCAATTGTCTCAAGCTAAAAACTATGAACTATGGCTGGCGGGTTCTTTTGATCCTCGTTACACTCCCAGATTGCAACAGTTGGCCATAAGTTTAGGAATTCAGGCTCAGGTGAAGTTTCTGGATTATGTCCCAGAGCAGAAATTGCCAAGATTAATTGGGAGAGCGATCGCCTTAGTTTTTCCTAGTCTTTGGGAAGGTTTTGGGTTGCCAGTTTTGGAAGCTATGGCTTGTGGGACACCAGTGATTACCTCAAATATTTCTGCCCTCAAGGAAGTAGCTGGGTCGGCAGCAATTTTGGTAAATCCCTACGAAACAGCAGAAATTACCGCAGCTATGCAAGATTTACTGCAAGATCAGGGATTGCGATCGTACTTACGCGATCGAGGATTAGCCAAGGCAAAACAATTTACTTGGCAGCAAACCGCCATTGCGACCCAAGCAGTCCTCCAATCCTATAATTAAGGTTGTAATTTCTGAATTTGTTCGATCGACAGTCCAGTAAATTGAGCAATTAAATCGACAGCAATACCAGAAAGAAGCATATTTAGGGCAATTTGATTAACAGCTTCAGCCTTACCCCTAGCTTCACCTTCAGCCATGCCTTCAGCTTTGCCTTCAGCTTTGCCTTCAGCTTTGCCTTCAGCCATGCCTTCAGCCATGCCTTCAGCCATGCCTTCCCGTAGAATTTCTTGATATGTTACTGATTCTCTCATAATTTCTCTCCTCAGTAGTCTTTGAATAATTTCTTGCTCTAATGCTAACCCAGAAATAATATAGGTAGCAGCCATAATATTAGCTTGAACGCCTCGATCGACAATAGCTTCAATTTGTTGAACTGCTTGCCTTAATTCCTCTTCTGGATTATTAGTTTGACAGAGAGCGACAAAAGGTAATAATCCTTGATATTGTTGCAGAGTTTGGGGTGATTGCTCCCACATCCTGATGATTTGGAATTCGTGCTTGGTTTTATCGGAGGTATAAATGTTTTGAGATGCCAAGGGAGAATTAGTAGGTCTGAGATAGATTACAACTTGATAAATTTTCTTGTTAGGAAATTTACGCCGGAGCTTGACCCAATAATCCAGCATTCGGAGAGGCATATTTTCATCAGTAGTAGTTTGAAATTCTAGATGAAGAATAATTTCTGCTGATGTTAAAAATATTAAGGAATCAGCCCGAATAGGCTCACTGGAAAGTTCTGATGGTTTCAGTTCCGTAAGGGGAATAGGTTCACCTAAAATCCAACTGGCAAAGTCGGCGGGAAAGGTTTCGGCTAGGAATTTGCAGGTATTATCAAACATTGAAAAATTTTATCATCCTTGGCAAAAGATTTTTAGCCATGATTAAAGGGCGATCGATCCTAATTAGGACTGTGGTATCCTATGAATCGAGTGGATTGAGTCCCAGTTATACAGGCACAAGACCTCATATCCTCACTAGAACTAGGCCACATTCCCTTAAAATTTCCCGTGAAACAAAGAAGAATTTCAATCAAAACCTACGTTAAACGCCGTCGTCTGTTGGCAATTATTGCTTTTCTTATAACTATTGGGGCATTTTTATTAGTGGCTCGACCTTGGCAAAACCAGAACCCGACCCAAAGTGTCCTTAATAAGCAGGATGCAACTAATGTTAATACTATCAATGCTGCTAGCCCTGTAATTGAGACTAATGGCGGTTTTCCTCAACTTTCTCCTTTACCTGCTGCCAAGGAGATTTGGGAATGTGAAGTGGCAATTGTGGGTGGTTCCTTTGGGGGGATCGCTGCTGCTGGTCAGGCAATGAAGGCGGGAGTCCAAACCTGTGTGATTGAGCTTACCCCGTGGTTGGGGGGACAAATTAGCTCCCAGGCCGTATCTGCGATCGATAAATCTCAAGCTATGAACTCCCTAGGAAATTTCTCCGCCAACTGGACTGAATTTAATAAATTAATCGCTCAACAAACCGTAAATTTGCCTGCTTGGACTAAAGTTCCAGTGGGGACGAAAGTAGAAGATATCAATGGCTGCTGGGTTGGCAGTCTTTGCTTTCCACCCGATATTGGAGCTAAAGCAGCCGAACTCTGGTTAAAACAAGCCTCTGCTAAATCTCCTAATAGTCGCTGGGGAACTGGCATTGCCTTCAAGGGAGCAAAATTTGACCCTGAGGGCAAAAATATTACGGCTATTTATGCTGTAAAACGGACTGCCAAAGACCCCAATTATTTCCCCAAGGGGAGATTATCCCAAGAATTAGTTCCTTGGTATTACTGGAGTAGCGATGACTTGTGGGCGAAGACTCCCCTTAAGCTCCAAGCCCCTGCTGGCAAAAGAATGATTGTCATTGATGCCACAGATACAGCGGAGTTAATTGCTTGGGCGGGTTTGCCCTACCGGGTTGGCTCGGAGGCTAAAGCTAGAACCAAGGAAGTCCATGCTGCTCCCCAAGATAACCCAGAATGTACTCAAGCCTTTACCTATCCCTTCGCCCTCGCTATTTATGACGATAAGGGTAAAGCTAAAGCCGATATTGCCAAGATTCAACCCGGTTGGTCACGAGAAACCCACCGGAGTATGTATGATTTGGAAGGATTTCCCATGTTCCGGGGACGGAGTGTGTTTAACTACCGCCGCATCGTTAATGCCACAGGAAGCGATCGATTTAAGGGGACTCCCGGCTTAGGGGATATCACCATGATCAACTGGAATAAGGGCAACGACTGGGGCATCATGAATCCATCCCTAATCATGACAGAGGCAGGATTGCAAAAATCTGGGCAGCGGCAGAACTGGACAGGAGGATTGAACTACAATGCCCTCAAGGATGGAGAAAATCATGCTCTCCTCTTTGCTGAGTGGCTGATGGAAAAGCAATCCCGCCCCAATTTTCCCCTCAGCTTACTTCAAGGCAAGGATTCCCCGATGGGAACCGAGTCTGGCTTAAGTATCTATCCCTATATCCGGGAAGGAAGAAGAATTTTGGGGCGATCGGCTTACAATCAACCAGAGTTTCAAATCCTAGAGCGGGATATTCGCTCTGATATGTCTGGGGGGCGGGATTTTCGCAAAAACGCTGTTGCTCTCACCCACTACGATGTGGATATCCACGGTTGTCGGTACATGAACTGGGAACCATCTAATTCTGCTGAAAATGCTCCTAGTCAGGAAGAAAATGTATCCCCAGTATTCATTCCCCTAGAGGCATTAATTCCCCAAAAGGTGGAAAATTTACTCATGGGCGGCAAAGGTCTAGCGGTATCCCATATTGTTAATGCTGTCACCCGGATCCACAATGGAGAGTGGGGAGTGGGAACCGCCGCCGGGACTGTGGCAGCATGGTTACTCCGAGAGGCTCCTGCTGATATGATACCGGCAGAAATCGTTCCCAAGGAGCTTATGCCTCAGCTACAAACCTATCTGCGGCAGCAGGGAGTCCGATTAGATTGGTAGGGAGGTAAGGGGAGGTATAGGGAGTTAAAGAAGGTAAGATGGGCAAGAGTTAAAGAAGGGAAAATGGGCAAGATTATTACTACGGTGAATATGAAGGGGGGAGTCGGGAAGACTACTCTGACTGTAAATTTGGCGGCCTGTCTCGCTAAATATCATCAGCAACGAGTTTTGGTGGTAGATTTAGATACTCAAGTTAGTGCCACCTTGAGTATGATTTCTCCTCAAGATTTTGCAAAAATTAGAAGGGCAGGGCGGACTTTAAGCCAATTAATTAAGCAATCTTTGTACCAAGAAAATAGATTAAATCTTTCTATTCAAGAGTTGATTCAAACAAGTATTTGTCAATTACCAAAGTTAGACTTATTGCCCGGAGATATTGAGCTTTATGATGATTTTTTGGTTTCAGAAATTCTGCATTATCGGGCTTTAAGACAACAGGACTTAAATTTTGAATCGGTGTGGCAGGGCTTTGAACGAGATTTTGTAGCGGGGATTTTGGAGCCGATCGCAGCTAATTATGATTTTATTATCCTAGACTGTGCACCTAGTTATAATCTTTTGACCCGCAGTGCTTTACTGGCAAGTGATTTTTATCTTATGCCCTGTAGGCCAGAACCTTTATCTATTGTAGGCACACAATTATTGGAGCGGCGGATTAATCAATTGCGAAAGTTACAAACTAATCAAGGGATGGTAATGAATTCTCAACTCTTAGGGATTGTGTTTGTCGCAGCGAGTAGCAATATTTTGAATATGTACTATAACCAAGTGATGCGGCGAGTGAATGATGATTTTTCTCCAGAGCAATTATTCAAAACAAAAATTCCCTTAGATATTAATGTTGCTAAGGCAGTGGATAGCTTCATGCCCGCAGTTTTAACTAATCCTAATTCTTCTGGCTCTAAAGCATTTATCAAGTTAACAGAGGAAGTGATCCAAAAAGTTAAAAGTTAAAAATACCACACTTATGAACAAGCATCTCGAATCAACCAGTAAGTTTCTGAGCTTTGTTTTGCGGCATCAACCCGAAGCCATTGGATTATTATTCGGATAATGGCGTTTGGTTGGTGACGGCAGTTCCAGTCCAATTCATTACTTTTAACTAAAGGCTTAAGGCTTTACAAGATAGAGATTTCATAACCATTTCTGTAGCTGCCCTTACATCTAAGGGACAGGAAAATAAATAACCTTGACCTACTTCACAGCCTAGAGCTTGGAGTTCGAGATTTTGTGCTTGGGTTTCAATTCCTTCTGCTACTACTAACATATCTAAGCTTTTAGCGATCGTCATAATAGTTTGAATAATTCCTTTACTGCAATTAGGAGTATTTAATCTTTGCACAAAAGACTTATCTATTTTTAGAGTACTAACTGGTAGTTCATGGAGACGGCTGAGGGAAGAATAACCCGTCCCAAAATCATCAATACATAGGCTAAGTCCTAGTTCTTTTAGCTTGGCAAGAACCTCAATTCGCCTATCATCAGACTCTAATAGAGCATTTTCTGTTAACTCTAGTTTCAGGTCTGCTTTGGGAATTCCTGTTTTATCAATTAAGGTTTCTAGCCTCATGGGCAAATTAGCCTGTTGCAGTTGGACAGGAGAAATATTTACGTTCAAAATTAAGGAGGCTGTTTTCGGGATTTTCTGCCGCCATAGGCATAGTTGCTGAACCGCAGATTGGAGAACAAACCACCCTAGTTGATGGATTAATCCAGTTTCTTCACTAATGGCAATAAATTCTGAGGGACTAAGCATGCCCCGGATCGGGTGCATCCAGCGTACTAGAGCCTCAAAGCCGATGAGATTCCCGGTTTCTAGAGAAACGATCGGCTGGTAATGGAGATAAAATTCTTGGCAATCTAAACCTTGACGCAGATCGGATTCTAACTGCCACCGAGTGACGGCCTGTTGCTGCATGGCTGAAGTTAAAACTTCATAACATCCCCTACCCTTAGCTTTGGCGTAGTACATAGCAATGTCTGCATCTCGTAACACCTCTTCTGGTTGTTGATAGTTAGGCCCACTAAGAGTGATGCCAATACTAGCTCCCGTCTGCACTTGGTATTGTTTGAGTTGGAAGCCTTTTTGAAGTTTTGCTTGGATAGTCTCAGCAAGACCGGTTACTTCTTCTATCTCTTTGATGTTTTCCATCAGAATTACAAATTCATCACCTCCTAATCTGACGACAGTATCAGTTTCTCGCAGACAAGCCTCGATTCTTTTGCCCACACCTCTTAGGAGTTGATCGCCAATTAAATGGCCTAAACTATCGTTGATGACCTTGAAGCGATCGAGGTCAATAAATAACACACCGTAGATTAGCCCGCTCTTACTAGCCACCTGAATTAATTGCTGCAATCGATTCATTAACCAAACTCGATTCGGTAAACCCGTTAAGGTATCGTGGCAAACATCGTACTCTAGTTGCTTTTCTCTAGCTAATAATCGAGAATAGGTCTGCTGGAGTTGCAGCATTGTTTGTTGGAGAGCGGCAGTTTTTTTGATAACTTGTCTTTCTAAGTCTACATTCAGAGCTTGTAAGGATAATTCGGCGGCGGTACGATCGCTTATCTCCTGCTTTAACTTTTCTGTGAGTTTATATAATTGCAAATGTAGTTGAATCCGGGCAACAACTTCTTGATGGTCAAAAGGTTTGGTAATATAATCCACTGCCCCTAAACTTAAACCCCGCAGTTTATTCACCGTTTGGTCGAGAGCAGTCATAAAGATGATCGGAATGTTTGTGGTAATGGGGTTTTCTTTGATAACAGCACAGGTTTGGAAGCCATCAATCCCCGGCATCATTACATCTAATAAAATTAAGTCGGGTATTTCTTTTTGTAATTGCTCAATCGCACCCTCTCCATTTTCTGCCACCCTGACCGCAAATCCCGAGTGTTCTAGTAATCTAGCCAAAATATGAATGTTGGCTAAATTATCATCAATGATTAAAATAGTACTTAACTGTTCTGTGGGGGGATACACAGCCTGCTCCTCTAATAATACATATATTGAGTAACTAATTGTCTCAATCTAGTTTAAAAATACTAGGCTTAAGATAGGCAAAAAATATTGCGGGTTAGATTTAGATAGACCAATACATTATCTAGAAGAAATAAAGGGGGAAACATATATCTAGAAGAGTCCAAGTATCTACAGTAATTTTCCTGCTAGTGCTAGGGAAGTAATGCTTTCAACTGCATTCATATAATAATCTTAATCTATTAGCTAGTCTATAGATATTAACATCCTCACTGGGCGATCAAGTTATCGATCGCAGATTCCTAATTCCAAATGGTATTCTGAAGATAGCAAGAATTGTGTTGGGGAAAGGTAAGAAAAATGGCAGTAAAATGGCAAAAACCAGTATTGGTGGGGGGGATTAGCCTCTCTTTAGCTCTGTGGATGTGGCAAAGTTGGCAGCAAACCCTAGGAGAAGTGGGCGGGATGACTTTGTGGGGAGTTGTAGTTGCCTATACTGGCTATCGCTGGTTTAAGCGCCAACAACCCAAGGTAATGCCTGTTGTTAATCAAGTCCCAGTTAACCCAGAAAAGGTATTACGAGCGATCGCTACCACCCAGAATTTAATTCAGCAACTCCACACAGAAACTACTAATCCTGCTGATCTTGCAGATATCCCTAACCTAGAAACCCAACTCAGCCAACTATCTCTCAGCCTAGATCGCTCCACAATTAATCTACTGGTGACTGGTGGTAAGGGAGTTGGAAAAACTACTCTAATAAATCTTCTCGATACTCAACCAGCCTTTATCCCTGCATTAAATAGCCATATTACCCTAAATCTGACGGAAACTCCGGCTCTATTTACCCCAGATGCTGCCAATCTAGATTTAGAAAATACCCTCAATTATGACTTGGTATTATTTCTCACGAATGGGGATTTAACCGACTCGGAATTCCAGACCCTTTCACCCCTAGCGCAGCAACAACACACCTGCCTAGTTTTTAATAAGCAAGACCAGTACGAACCTGTAGCCGTAGCAAAAATATCAGCCCAACTCAAACAAAGAGTCATTGGGTTATCTTCCCCAGTAACTGTTCTGGGTATTAGTACTGCTCCCCGATCGATCAAAGTTGTGCAACAACAGGTAGTCGGGGAGGCGCAATCGTGGCTAGAAGCCCCAGAGCCAGATTTGGCATCCTTAACTCAGAAATTACAGCAAACTATTAATCAAGAAGGGCAGCAATTAGTTTTAGCCACAACTTTACGACAAGTTCAATCTTTGCAACAGCGGGTTATGGCCAAACTTCATCAGGGAAGATGCGATCGCAGTCAACCGATTATTGAACAATACCAATGGATCGCTGCTGCCACTGCCTTTGCTAATCCTGTACCAATGTTGGATCTTCTTGCCACAGGGGCAATAAATGCCCAATTAATTATGGATCTGGGACAAATTTATCAACAGAAAATTTCCCTTGCTCAGGCAGAAAATGCCGTGGCAGTATTGGCAGAACTATTGATCAAATTAGGGGTGGTGGAGTTTTCGACTCAGACGATCGGCCATCTGCTCAAAAGTAATGCCTTAACCTATGTAGCTGGGGGTTTGATTCAAGGAGCCAGTGCTGCCTACCTCACAAGGGTTTCGGGCTTGGGCTTGATTACCTACTTCCAAGAAAACTCTGAGCAACTAGATCAAGAAATTACTCAATTTAATGTTGGCCGACTCCAAGCAATCATCCAAAAAGTCTATCAACAAAATCAGTTACCCATCCTTCAAGGTTTAGTTCAGCAAGCAACCCAAAAATTCTTTGCTCCCAAGGACAGCCTGAACCTAAAACAAACCTAAGTCTAACTATAGAAGACAGTTATGGGAGTTTTGGGCAGCAAAAGTGGCAACATAAAGATAAAATTGACAAAGTTTATTATGACCACTTTTCTATAGGCAATAGCTATAAATCTTATGGACTTCGCTACTCTTGTTGCCCAGCTAAATACGGGAACGATCTTGCCAGAGGGCATTGTGATCCTTACCCTGCTCTTAATTTTGTGTATTGATTTGATTTCTGGACGATCAGCGACCCGGGGGATTCCCTACGTGGCGATCGGGGGCTTACTTTCTGCCCTAGTAGTTCTCTATGCTGAATGGGATATCACGAATCCGATCGGTTTCTTGGGAGCCTTTAATGGTGATGCCCTGAGTGTAGCTTTTCGGGCAATTATTGTCCTCTCCACCGTGACAACTATTTTGATGTCTATTCGCTATGTGGAGCAAACGGGGTCTTCCTTAGTCGAATTTATTGCTATCCTCCTCACTGCCACGGTCGGCGGCATGTTTCTCTCTGGGGCAGATGAGTTGGTGACTATTTTCATCTCCCTAGAAACTTTGAGTATTTCTTCCTATCTCCTGACTGGCTACATGAAACGGGATTCCCGTTCTAATGAGGCAGCATTAAAGTATCTATTAATTGGAGCCTCTAGTTCGGCAATTTTCCTCTATGGTTTATCTTTGCTCTATGGACTATCCGGCGGGAAAACTAATCTCGGCGAGATTGCGGTAGGGCTTGCTGCCAATAGCGATGGCGCTGATCTGGGCTTGTTAGTTTCTCTTGTATTTATCATTGCTGGCATCGCCTTTAAGATTTCTGCCGTGCCTTTCCATCAATGGACTCCTGATGTCTATGAGGGTTCCCCCACTCCAGTAGTGGCATTCCTTTCCGTAGGTTCCAAGGCAGCAGGTTTTGCCCTCGCTATCCGCCTATTGGTGACTGCTTTCCCCAGTGTGACAACCCAGTGGCATTTGGTTTTTACTACCCTTGCTATCCTCAGTTTGGTATTAGGTAA